>Ga0183095_10786_pt1 | contig 58118 bp, 51 predicted proteins | sample BioMet4_FD_130346 | JGI IMG/M metagenome (GOLD analysis project Ga0183095, IMG submission 130346) | Microbial communities from bioreactor (seeded with sewage sludge) at LBNL, California, USA - Biofuel metagenome 4 (v2) (version 3) | ecosystem: Engineered > Bioreactor > Anaerobic > Unclassified ...
ACTTTCTTCTGAATGAACGCTTCCAACTGTGCTGTAGCGTCAAAATGGATAGATTGAACTCTAATTTCCATAATTAACCTCCTTCTTTTTGTGCTCTTGGATGAGCATGATAAACTTTTTTTAATTCTTCAAAGGTCGTATGCGTATAAATAGCGGTTGAAGCTAAACTGCTGTGGCCTAACAATTCTTTTACTGAATTAAGTTCCGCCCCGTTATTCAGCATACTAGTAGCAAAGGAATGCCTCAATACGTGAGGACTGCATTTCGACAGTGTCGGTATCTTCTTCAATTCCTGATGTACTACTTTATAAACAAGACTATCGGTGATTTGTTCTCCGTTTTGTTGGACAAAAAACCAAAGGTCGTGACATTCGACCTCAGAATCCCGTAACGAGATATATGCCTTCATCATCTTCTTCAACCTGTCACCATAAGGGATGATCCGTTGTTTGTTCCGTTTGCCGGTAACGCGAAGTTGCATTGTATCAAAGTCGATATCAGCATCTTTAAGCGCCACCAATTCGGCACGCCGCATTCCGGTTTCATAGAGCATTTCCAGAATCAGCCTATCTCTTACACCTTCAAATTTGTCGTCAAAGTCATCGCTATCCAAAATGGTAGCCATATCTTTTTCCTGAACGAAATATGGGAGAGATTTCTTCACCTTCAGTCCTGTTATGAACCGCAAAGGATTAGTTTCAACAACTCCGTCTTTTCGAAGATATTTATAAAAAGATTTCAAAGAGCTCAATTTACGATTTACAGAGGTTGTTTTCTCCCCCTTATCCATTAAGCTGACTACCCAATCGCGAACGATGTCAGCATCTACCGCTTCCGGAACAAAAGTTCCCTCTTTTTTTTCTTTTACAAAATCCACAAATTCACGCAAATCTTCTTTATAGGCTCTAAGAGTCTCTTTCGAATAATTACGTTCATATTGAAGATAATCTAAAAACGAGTCCGTAAGCATTGCCGATGTCCTTTAAAAGCGGGCACAATTTACACAATTATTTCCACTTGGACAAATTCGGACAAAATAATTGCAAAATTATTCTTCTACCTGTTCTAGTTTGTTGACATAGACGGCCTTCATCATTTCTCTGCGCTTAACTTCTGAAGGTTTTTCAAAGGCCTGGCGGCTTCTCAGCTCACGTACAGTACCTGTTCTTTCGAATTTTCTTTTAAACTTCTTCAGCGCTTTCTCAATGTTTTCGCCTTCTTTTAATGGAACTACGATCATAATTTTTGCTTTATATTTTAATTGTTATACATTCTCGAAAAGAGTGCGCAAAATTACTGATACTTTCCTAATCATCAAAATATTTTTGATTTTTTTTCATCCTATATTATTTCATTCCCTTCTTTTCAGACTTAAACAGGCAACAAAGCAGATTTCTTTTCTTTCTCCAATACTGTTATTTATTTGATTGGTTCAAATTTGTTCCCGTTAAAAACGCCTTTCTCAGTAATAATAGCAGAGATAAGAGAATAAGGAGTGACATCAAACGCAGGATTTTTTACCTTAATCTGAGTCGGAGCCATTCGCTTTGCATACCACATTTCAGTGACTTCATTTGCAGAACGTTCTTCAATCTCGATTGCTTCGCCACCAGGGCAATTCATATCGATGGTCGAAGACGGACCAAGCACATAGAAAGGAATTCCAAAGTATCGTGCAAGAATCGCCACTCCAAAAGTGCCGATTTTATTAGCGACATCGCCATTGCGAGCTATCCGGTCGCAACCGACAAGCACAGCGTCTATTGCATCAGAAGCCATGAAGGAAGCAGCCATATTATCACAGATGAGCGTTGCATCAATTCCAGCTTTCTGCAATTCATAGGCCGTCAGTCGAGCACCTTGCAGCAACGGACGGGTTTCGTCGACAAACAGATGGAAATTATAACCACGCTGCTGGCCGAGATAGACTGGCGCGAGCGCAGTCCCGAATTCAGATGTTGCAAGATGACCGGCATTGCAATGCGTAAGGATTCCCATTCCAGGGCGAAGAAGTGTTAATGCATTTTCACCGATAGCATGGCAAGCGGCGACATCTTCTGAATCAATTGCCAAGCACTCTTTGTGAAGCAGTTCTTTCAGATGAGGGATAGGTTCCGTAGGATTTGAAACGACAATACTTTCCATTCTACTGAGTGCCGCCGAAAGATTAACAGCTGTCGGACGTGAAGAACAAAGATATTTTTTCAACTGACGAAGTTCCGCAAGGAAGTCGGCATAAGAATCGGTTTCCTGCCGTTTCATACATATATATATAATGTATGCCGCAGCGATTCCGATGGCTGGAGCTCCGCGCACCTTCAATTTGCATATAGCATCGAACATTTCTTCAGCAGTTCTTATCTGAAGATATTTCTCTTGCTGTGGCAAAGCCGTTTCATCAAGAATAACGACGGAAGCGTTGTCATCATCCAATCGTACGCAGCGAAACTCTTTAGGAAAAACATTCATATTAGGCTCTTGGTTTTATTGATAAGCATCAGGAGACGCGGCAACGTCAATGAAAAGTCCAGCCGCACTAATCGCTATGGCACCAATCACAATAGCTGTCCGTTCGCTTCTGTGATTGCTGGTGTAAAAGAAATCGCCGTCGTGAGTCATTGCAGGTTCAAAATCTGAAGGTTTTGTTTTGCCGGCAGAAATCAGTTTGCTGACATAAAAACTTCGTTCAAAAACGCGATATGAAGGAGCATCGTCATTCTTCAGCTCAGGGAAGATTGAGATGTAACTGCGGAAACGCAACGGGCTATTTTCCTCCGAGAAAAGCATTGACGGCAATTTAATCGTGTCTCCATTGAACTTTGTATATTCCTCAACTTCGAATTTATCACGCGGAATCTGGTCGAAAATAAAATCAGACAAATGAATCGGTGTATTATCCAATTTCGAATAAGGCGGAATCATCTGTACTGAGCCTTCGTAATATTCAGGTGCATAACTTGTCGATTCATTGTCAATGACAAGAGCTGAATGCGCCCAATCGACATACAGTGTGTCGGGAAGCTTATTGTAAAGAGTAATATGGACAGGTGCATTCTCGCCATAGAAATTATATGTAACTCGGAGAGTGTCATTCTCCTGGGTAAATTCATATTTATCATTCTTCTCTCCTATCATATCATTGGAACTCAAAAAAGAATAATAATAAGAAGAGCAACTGCTCAAACAAATCAGCAGAGCGAAAGCAAAAATAAGTCTGACAAACCTTTTCATAGGTGACATTTATTATCCACTACAAAAGTAGTTATAAAATTAGTCATTCCATAATTTATGAAGAAGAAAGAGTCATTCGTCCATCGCTCTCATGCACTAAGTTTTCGCTGGTTTCTTCTGAAGTTTTGTATTCCATTTTTGCAACCGGCGATAAACCTGCCAATCCGTCGGAACAAGATAATGAAATTCTCCTTTATAACGGGAAGCAAGAATAATCAGTAATGTGGCAATTCCTATAATCACACAATAGCCGAAAATTTCTTTCAATGATACAAGCATTGCCTGCTGATTCAACATGTCAACGGCAGTCCTTCGTGCTTGCATCGACAATGCTATAGGATTGACATCACTGCCAAGCAGCTCTGAATGTTTTATCATCGCATATTTAAACCAGCGTGTAAAAAGGGCTCCTCCAATCGGATTGGCAATTCCCGTTCGAACCATGCCTAAAATACAAAGTCCCTGGAAAAAGTGTTGGAAGGGTATCACTTTCTGGGCATAAACAGTCACACCGACATATATCAAAATATTACCAAAACCTCGAAAGAACGAAGGCAGATAAAGCTTTTCTATGCTTGTGTCAGGATCTATCAAAAAATACATGGCAGCCATATAATAGACCAAGAAAAGAAAACCTGTAAAAGTCAACATCTTGTACGACCAGTTCAGATAAGTTAGAGCTTTGCATGAGAAGTAAGCCCCGACAGCGACGCCAAAGAGAGTCGGGATATTGAGCGACACCGTATTAATCGCGTCAAAATGCAGAACAGCGGAAGTAAATCGATTCTGCAACTCAGTTTGTGTTTCAAGTATCAGGCACATCAAAAGGAAAAGCAAAAGCATATTAAAGACATTAGGATATCTGAATGTCCGATATTCAAGATATGGATGCCTGATATGAAGCATTCGTCCTAAGACAATAGCCAATACAAGAAGTGCCGCCGCAGCAGCAAAGCGGATATAAAGACTATAAAACCAATCCAAATATTCGCCGTAGGTAAAGATAAAAGTAAGTAAAAGCAGCACGCAAGCCCAAAGTACACCGCCAAGCCAATCAACACCATAAAGCGGCATCGGCGGACCAAAACGGAAATGGCGCATCAGAACCTGAACAATAAGGCAAACTGTCAACAACAAGCCTATATCAGCATAATTCATCATCTGCCATGAAAAATGATATGTTATATATGTATCGACAAAACCTGTGATTTGAATGAATCCGAGAATCATAAAATAGATTACGGGAAAAAAGATGGCAAAATCACGCTGAGGTGTGATTCCCTGCATGATTGATGACATGCATTCGAACATTCCCCAAATGCGCAATGCGCCTGAAACAAAGCCGATAGCGACAAGAATCGGAATGAATGTCGTATGGGTTATGGCAATATTTAAAACCACAAGACTCAGCGTAACAAAGGTCAGAATGCCTTTGGTTGTGAAGCGGAACTTCAACCGAAAAAGCATAGGGAAAATCATTGTCATACCGATAAATGAGGAATAAGCAATCATCTCAACATCTTCGGCAAGCAAAGATGTTGCGCCAACTATTTGCTGCATTGACGCCAAATAGACAGTATCGGACAAACGAAAGATGGCGACAAAACAGAAAAATATCCAAAAACCCGCCCATTTGTGAATAAACGGGCGGAAAGCCGGTGTTGCAAAAGGTCCTTGTGGAGGTCCTGGCATATTCAATTCTCCTCCTTAATATTTGACTTCTACAACCGCGTTCATGCCTGAATGAAGTTTATGCATTGCAGAGGAGTCGCTTGCTGAAGTAAAGACAATCTTTACAGGAATGCGGCCTTCGACCTTCACGAAATTGCCTGCCGAGTTATCAGTCGGAACGAGCGAATACTGTGAACCTGTTGCATCTGAAATGGCACAAACTTGGCCTTTAAAACTGCTGTTGGGAATTGCATCGACTTTAATATCAACCCTGCTGCCGACATCGATATGTTTGATTTGCGATTCTTTATAATTGGCCACAATCCAAATCTTCTGACTGTTGACAAGCGCCAAAGCCAACTTCCCAGGTTGCATCAATTCTCCTTCCTGAATGATTTTCCTTGCTGTATAGCCATCGCAAGGTGCTGTTATCACAGTATATGAAAGATTTAGACGAGCCAAATCCAGTGCCGCCTCAGCCACCTTTATTCCCGCCGCGTTTTGCGAAAGACGTTGTGCCTGCTCCTTGGTTGCCAAAGATGAGCCGCGGTTCTGACGTAGCATTGTTTCATATTTAGCCTTCAATGCCTCATAATCAGTACGCATTTTATCAAATTGCTGCTTTGTGACAGCTTCCGAGTCATACAGATTCTTGTAACGGAGATAATCATTCTTGGCATTTTCCATCAGCACGCGAATCCCCTTAATCGAAGCTTCGGTCACAGCGATATTATTGCGTGTCGTTTCAACACTTCTCCCCTGCACCATCTTGCCAGCCAACGCATTCTGCAATGCCGCTTCAGCTTGAGCCACTTGAAGCCGGTATTCCGCGTCTTCAATCACCAATAAAGTATCGCCTTCATGCACATATTGAAAATCGTCGAAATATATTTTCTTGACATAACCTTGAATACGGCAATTGACGGGAACAAGGTCTTGTCTCACCTGAGCATTATTGGTATATTCCACATGGCCAAGGTGAATGAACAGCGAGCAAATCCATATCGCTCCCAAAGCTATCAGAGCGATAATCACACTATTAATTACAATCTTTTGGGTTTTACGTTTCATATTGTTTTATTGATTATTCATTGTTTATAATTCACCGCAAGCATATTTCAGTGTGAAATAACAGTAAGTAAGATTGATGCGGGCATTGACCAAATCGAGTTCTGCATTAAGCCGTGAATTGCTGGCGTCGAGCATGTCAGTCAGCAATGCAAGGTCGTTGTGATAGCGCTTGTCAATCACCTCATAATTCTGCAGCGCAAGCTGAAGCGATTTTTCTTGAGTTTGCAAGTTTGAATGCGCTTCATTAAGTCTGACATAAGCTGCTTGGACTGCATTATCTGTCTGTTGCGCGGCCAATTCTTTTTCAGCCCGACTGCGGTTAAGTGCCAATTTACTGCTCCTCAACTTATTGTTATTCTTAAACAACGACGAAAGGCTATACTTCACTCCTACACCGACAAACCAGTAATTGAAATTGTTGTTAAGTGCAGGGATTTCGATTGTCACCGGTCCATCAAGGTGAGCTTCGGCAATCAAAGCAATCTTCGGCAGCATTTCCGAACGTTCAAGTTTCACCTTTTGGGTACTGATGCTGATATTTGTCTCTGCCCGTTTTAAGTCGATTGAGTTCTGAGCAGCATGCTCTTGCCACTCTTTTTCGGAAAGAAGAGTTTGACTTTCATTGACAATCGAAGTGTCGGGAACAATCTCGGTCGAAGAATCAAGTCCTAGAACTGTCACCAATTGGTGATTAATGATGGCTCGACTGTTGTTGACATTCTCTTGCTGAAGTTTCAAATTCGACATTTGCAATTCATAGCGTGTGATGTCATTCTTCAAAGCTACTCCCTGATCATGTCGCTGACGAATATTCTCAATCAGTTTTTCAGTCAATGCAATATTGCTTTTAAGTACTTCGCTCTGGTTTCCAAGTTTGTATAAATCAAGATAATATCCAGTAAGCAGATAACGGATTCTTTGAACGTCTTTATCCTTATTCAATTCAGCCATCTGATAAGTGAGATCTGCAAGACGGATATTGCTTGTGACTGCTCCGCCTGTGAAAACGGCTTGCGAGACTGTCAAGGCAAAATTATTACCATAATGTGGGATATAAATGCTCTTCCCATTAGAAAAGTTTCGATCGGTAATATATCCGTTCCCCAAATAACTAAATGAAAGCGAGGAGGCTATATCAGGAAGTCGGTCTGCTCTTGCACTTTTTAGGCCGGATTCGCTTTCATCAACCCCTATTTGATGTGCCAAGATGCTTTTGCTGCTCTGTTCGGCGAGAAGAAACATCTCTTTCATGCTCAACAACCGTTGTTGCGCATTCAGATTATTATTGCATATCAACGGCAGGCACAATGCCGTGACAAGCAAGTTCATTTTATTCATGCTTGAAAATTAATGGTTTAAACTTGAGACAGGCTTCGCCTCATCTCCACGTTTTGAAATCGGAAATGTGATTGTTTCAAGACACAGCAATTCACTGTATCTTACTATATAGAAATTAAATAGGAATCTTTTTCATTGCGCGCATCTTACTTATGAACATTAATAATAAACCGTTCTGTTCATAACCGGACTTACATGCGAAGCAATGCGCGTTATTACCATTTGAGAAACGATAGCGAAAATTCTTTTCGCTTTTCAGCCGCAAAGGTACAAATTATTTCAAAATAGGTGTAACTGAATTTTTCTATCAGAATCGGAGCTGCACAAAGATGCGCGAGGTGTCGAATTCAATTTTATCGGTAATAAAATCTTTAATCTTACTCTTGCCGATTGCCTTATATTTACTGCTGCCCCAACGCTTTTCAAATCCAAAACCAAGAACGTTATAGGAGACATTAAGACCCGTGATAAAGAAAGAGCCATAATCGGCGGCAAACGCTCCCTCCGCAGAAAGTGCTGCAAACGATGGTTCATAATGGGCATATATTTGAGAACTGAATTTGTCTGATATTGCCCATGTCAATGAAGGACCGAAGTGAATGCCGAGCTCAGCCATGTGTACGTTGATATCTGAATGGTGAGAAAGGTCATTCTTATCATAAAACTCCTTATATTTCTCATAGGAATCCTTTATGGAGAAATATCCATAATTCGCATCAAGCCAACTTAAATCGATGCCAAACATCAGTTTCCCAGGAGTTTGTTGTTCATTCAGATAAAATGTATGACCAAAAGTGAAAGCCACACCAAATTTGGTATTGAAATCATTCACGCTATTCAAGGTGTTCTTTTGGATAACGTAACTTAGATTGAAATAATTCTTCCAAAGTTGTATGGGTTTCTGGGACATTGCATAATTCATAGAGAGAATTGCAGCCATGACAATTAGGATAAGTGTTCTTCTCATAGGTTTAATTATTTATTTAGTATTCTAATATGCAGCAAAAATAACATTATTTTAAAAGAGTACAAAATCTGTCAAAATATTTTCTGCAGTAAAAATGGTCATTGATTCCGTAATTCTGATAGAGGCAAAGAACTCAGGACTTGCTATTTTTGCATTGATAAAAAGTTGAACATACAAAGGCACGGACATGAAACATTTAATTGCAGGTTTAGTCATTGCGGTACTGGCAACTGCCGTTGCTTGTCCACTTAAAGCACAAAATACAACAATGGAAAAGAAAACAGAATTCAAGCAAATCTTTCCGCTCGGCGAAAAGAACGTAGGATTTCAGAAGTATTTCATCGGGCAATCGTATCTTGCTCCGATTAGTAACAGCAACACTCTCAACACACACATTTTCAATGTCACGTTTGAGCCAGGATGCAGAAATAATTGGCACAGCCATACTGGCGGGCAGCTGCTTATCTGCACTGCTGGAAGAGGATTCTATCAAGAAAAAGGGAAACCGGCACGCGAACTGAATCCAGGCGATGTGGTTGAGATTATGCCGAATGTAATTCATTGGCACGGAGCCGCTCCCGACAGTTGGTTTTCACATCTGGCTGTCGAATGCAATCCAGGCAACAACCAAACTTCATGGTTTGAGGCTATAAACGACCAAGAATACACGGAAGCAACAAAATAACCAATCTTCATCTGCAGATTTGACATTTTATGCATCAGAAATGGTTCCGCAGCATGCAGATTAGAGATTTCATGTTTGGGACCTCTAATCTGCACATGAAGATTAGAGAAACGACCGTCCAAATATATTCCTGACAATCGACAATGTCTTATCAAATTCAGATTACCTGTTTCCGCGATGATACGACAACGCTGCTCCAAGCGCAGTCCTGAATTCCGCATAAGGAGGAATATGGAAGCGAACGTCATAAACCCGTTCCATAAAGGGGAATAAATCGGCGCATTGCGGAAACCTTGTCAGATTACCTATCAATACAAAATCCCTGATATCCGTGTTCAGTGCCGACAGAATTGCGGAAGAGCCAATGGACTGAAGCACCATATAAATGAGTCCCAACGCGACATCCTCATCAGAAGCATTGCTATTGGCCACTTTGCCAAAGAGTGAAGCTGTAGCATCGAGTGGCAGACCTTCGAGGTCATGCTTGCAAATATCGCGGATTTGCAGATTGATATTGGAAATGTTCCCATGTTGTGCTAGTTCGCCAATCTTGACAAAATCCTTCGTCTTCAGCAGCAGTAAAGCAAGTCCCTGAAGAGTTCCTCCACCAATGCTGATTCCTCCGATATGTCTGATATTGTCGCCGATAACTTTCACATACGAAGTTCCGGTTCCCATGCTTACAACCATCAGTTCCTTCATATTCAAGCCATAACGGGCGCCCAAACCGTCGGCGACAAATTCGTCGGCCTTCATTGTCGGCAAACCATAAAGATTTCCTTCGATATATGCGCTTCCGACGCCGGTAATCATAATCTGTTCGATATCCGACAAATTGAATCCATTATCATACACATACTTACCGAATGCTCCGAACAAAGAGGTCACTGGATCGGCCGCCGTGATAAACATCGGAGATTGAAGTTTATCTTCATTTAATCCTACTATCTTTGTTGTGCTTCCGCCAACATCAATACCGATAATTATTCCCATTGCTTAAAATTTGAAGTGCACTGCAAAGGTAATGCAAGTAGTGACGAAACAAAAATAAAAGGAGGAAAAGATGTGACAACCACAAAATTCATCTCACATCTACCGAACGACGACCTTTGTCACGGCTGCGCCAACACGGAGAATGTAAACACCCGCAGGAAAACCTCCAAAGACGGTTGTTCCGGCAGGAATCTGCTGAGCCTTTGCAACATGTCCGATGACGTTCACAACATAAACACTGACCGCTTCGGGCGATGCGATGAAGATATTTCCGCCCTTCGACCAGACACTGAATGCTTCGATGCCTTCGGCTGCAGTGGATTTCAGAACGTTGATATAAACCTGCACGTCACATTTCAAGCCGACAATCATGTAATGGTTTCCGTCGTAAGGATAAAGTGTCTCGCCTTGGTCAGTCGTCACTTTCACCATAAAGCCCTTGTCCGGTGTTACCGTAAAGACAAAGTCGCTGTACTCTTGCGTGCGATAAGAACCCGCTGCTAGATTAGTTGTCGCATTCTTAACCGACGGAAGAATAACCGTGTATTTCTTCGGCTCAATTGTAAAGGTGACAATCTTTGTTCCAGTGTATTCGCCGACACCTGTGATGGTGACAGTACCTTTGCCGGGATTGACATTCTCGCCGTAAGAAACAGTGTAATCAGTGCCTTCAGCAAGAGTTTTGCCTTCAAGAACCACGGTCACGCCCGGTTTCTGCTGCGAACCGTCAGCCTCGTAACTAGTATCGGAAAAATAAATGTTAGCATCAGCCAAATCCGAATTAGCAATTTCAGGCAATGTCCAGCCGCCCCAGAGTTTCGTTGCCGTGTCGTAGCCGGCATCTGCCTTGTATGCGTTGACAGCCGCTTTCAGAGCCGCGCCTGCAAGCGGTATTCCATTCGCATCGACAATAGTGAGGTTGCGCGGAGTCGGGCAATTAGAGAAAGGTTCTGCATCTACTGAAGGCGGCGTCGCTCCGAGACGAAGAGAGGAAAAATTATTACAATAACTAAACGCAAAGCTTCCTATGAAGGTGACTTTCGGGAAAGTCGCACTAACGAGAGTGTCGCAGGACATAAACGCTTCATCACCGATGGTTTCTGCATTCGGAAAGTCCACACTTGACAAACTGCTGCACTCTGCAAATGCATAGTCTTCAATTGCGTTGGCAATCGGGAAGTTCAAACTTGTCAAATTTTTGCACCCGCGAAACGCAGCGTTTCCGATGGTTTTGGCCTTCTGGAAGTCCAGACTCCTCAGACTGTCGCAAGTATTAAACGCATCTTCTCCGATAGACTCAGCAATCGGAAAATCCAAACTCGTCAGGCTGTGGCACAGGTAGAATGCTCTCATCTTGATAGTTTCAGCTTTCGGAAAGGTCACACTTTTCAGACTGACGCATGAATTAAATGCATCGATTCCGACACTCGTAGCAATAGGGAAATTCAAACTCGTCAGTTTGCCGCACTTAGAAAACGCCGATTCTCCTATGGAGGTGGCATTCGGGAAATCTGCACCCGTCAGCTTGACGCAATTAGAAAATGCATTTTTTGGAATGGAAGTGATATTCGGAATGTTTTCACTCGTCAAAATGTCGCAACCATTAAACGCACCTTCTTCGATGGAGGTGACTTTCGGGAATGTCACACTCTTCACAAAATGGTTACGTAATAACGCATTTTTTCCGATAGTCGTCAGCAAATAGGTCACATTGTTGTTATTGATAGTAGAGATGTCGAGGGCATAGGTATTAAACGCAACGCCAACGCCCGTAATGGCAACTTCATTTGGATTGAGTGTGTTGACTTTGTAATAGAGTCCATCCTTCAAGAATGTTTGCGCCGCGCCAGTCTCTGCTGTAAGCAGCATGATTACTATCATCCATATGCCGAGAAGACGATGAGAAATCGCTTTTTGTGATGTAGAATTTTTACCATGATATTGCGTATTTATTAAAATAATCAATCGATTCAAAATATTCGTATCAAAAGACAAATCCATTGACAGAATTAAATCGTACATAATTTAATTCTGCCGACAGACATGAATAAGATGTGTGTTGGTCATAAATGTAAAATTTTAGTCCTTTTATGTTTACAAAAATATGGAGGAATAAGAAAGTGAATGGTCAAATCCGCGTTTCAATATTACAATATTTCGTTCCAAAATCACAATTTTGGGTCTTAGAGTCTTTCCATACTTGAAAAAACCAATGAAATACTTAATTTCGCGGTTCAAAGATTTGTATATGTTAGGCCATTTTTATATCGCAACTTATACACCGCTCTCGTAGTGATGTTCCTTGCCTCAGCCACCTTATTCATTTGTCGCAGAAGCGGCGACCGCTCACGCCTGATTCTTTCAGCCGTCATTTTCTTGTCAGTTTTCAATTATACTCCCAAACTACTCACCATCATTGATGGCAGCACGGAAGTGCAGATAATGAGCGTTCCGATGCTTGCGCTTGCCTTTTTTATGATTATCTCCTACACCACTTATCCGATTGAAGTTATTTCTCCAGGTTGGATTACTTTCAAACGTTTGCTGCTTCTATATTCACCTGTTATCGCGATTTTCATCTTCTATTGGATTACCGCTGCTTTTGGCGCTAAGTATGCCGAATACAACAATCTGATTCAGATGCTGCCTCATGCTGGCGAGTTCAATGTCCTTTTCAGACTTCTGCTCTGTGCCGCCATGTTCCTGCCTCTGTTCATCATCTTTTTCATTCCTTATACCCGCATTTACAGTAACACAGATAAGACTTGGGTAAGAGTTTATACAATTCTCTATGCCATTGACATTGCTTCCTATATCATAGTCCTAGCCTTCCATAGCCTTATTATAGTCATTTTATATTTTCATATAAGCATGGTCATCACACTTATAAGAGTATATATGGAATTGCGTTATCGTATTGTTGAAAAGAATGTATCGGAAAAGATGCTGTTGGCTGTCGATAGTAACGAGGTCAAAGTTATCAAAGACGGAATCCACGCAGACGATGAAAGAATGAAATACGACGAAAACAATCTATTCTCCAAACTGCAATATCAGATGTCTGCGCACCAAGCCTGGCGAGATCCGAATATGTCACTCAGCATGTTAACCGAAAAACTTTGCACGAACCGAACTACACTCTCAAAAGCAATCCGCGACAACGGAATCGAAAGTTTTTCCACTTATATTAATAAGATGAGAATTTCGGACTTCATTTTTCTTGTAAACAGTCAAAAGGATATCAGCATTAAAGAGGCTTTCTTCATCTGCGGCTATCGCTCACGAACTACAGCTTTAAGAAATTTCAAACTATTTACCGGAAAAACACCTTCCGACTATTTCGACCGGAAAAAAGAATACGAAGACTGGTAAGCGGAAGGTTGACATTATCAATTTCACATGCAGCAGATTGAGGACAATTTATTTTCTCAGCTGTGCCTTCAGATAGCAATTATTGATTATCTTTGCTTCAAGCAATCAAAGACGTTTAATCTGTTCTAATCTTCTCCGCTTCATGAAAAAAATACTTACAATCCTCGCTCTAATCACCACTTTGCCGTTATTCGCGCAACAAATCAGCACGGAGTCGTTTCAAACACCGCCGAAAGAGAACCACATTTCGACCTGGTGGCATTGGATGAGCGGCTATATCACAAAGGAAGGAATCACTAAAGACCTGGAAGCCATGAAGGAACAAGGCATTCAGAATGCCACAATCCTCAATGTCGACCGCATTGAAACTCCGCTTAAAATGCACCGCGTCACCTTCGGAAGCGATGAATGGTTCGACATGTTCCATTTCGCACTGGAAGAAGCCAATCGGCTCGGGATAACCATAGGAACAGCCAATTGCGACGGATGGAGTGAAAGCGGCGGGCCCTGGATAAAACCCGAGAACTCTATGAAGCAGTTTGTCTGGAGCAAATATTATCTCAGCGGAGGAGGAAAGCGGACTGTCCAACTTCCTCAACCCACATGCACAAAAGACTTCTACAAAGATGCATACGTTGTCGCATTCCGTTCGCACGGCCCGAATTCCTTCGACAAAGCAAAACCTGTCATCAGTTATGAAAAGGATAAAAAAGCACCTGAACTGACCGACGGCAATCCGAACACAGGCATCATTTTGAGAGAAGGACCGATGACAATCGCCTTCAATAAAACCTTCACCGCCGATGTTCTCAGCATCATCTTCAACAAGACCGACAAAGCGCTGCTCATTCCGATAAACATTTCCATTGAAGCCGCTAACGACACTGCTTCATTCCGAAAAGTGACCGATTTGACAATCGATAAAGTAAATGACATGCTCAAGTTGTCCATTCCTCAGACATCAGCCAAATATTTCAGAGTCAAAATCAAAGACGACAACAAAGGCAATAGTGTCGGCGAAGTTTATCTGCTTAAGAAGGGCGAAAAAGGCCTCTTCGAAAGCAACTATTCACAATATCCTGTCAAAACCACAGCAATTCGGACACAAACGATGGACAATTATTGGGAAGCCAACGAAATAGACAGCAGTTCCATCATTCAGAAACCTGAAGATGTTGTCGACCTTTCATCTTTTATAGACGCGAATGGCAAACTGACTTGGAATGCACCTAAAGGCATGTGGACAATTCTTCGCTTCGGTTTCACAACGACCGGCGTGACTAATCATCCCGCTTCACCAGAAGGTCGCGGACTGGAATGCGATAAGATGGACACCACTGCGCTGAATATTCATTTTCAGAACTATCCGCAGAAGATTATCGACATTGCAGGCAAATACAAAGGCAACACCTTCAAATACTTTCTCGTCGACAGTTGGGAAGCGAGAATGCAAAATTGGACAGACCTGCTCGGGCAAGAATTCGAGAAGAGACGCGGCTACAGCATCGTTCCTTACATTCCCGTTCTCTGCGGCGAAGTGGTTCAGAGCAGTGAATGCGTGGAGGCTTTTCTGCACGACTTCAGACTCACTATCGGAGAATTGCTGCAAGAGAATTACTTCAAGCACTTGGCCGATTTATGCCATCGTCAAGGCATTCAATTGTATTCAGAAGGTATTTATGGCCAAGAACTTACACCACCTATCGACGTATTGCAGACTTATAAATACTGTGACGTGCCAATGTCAGAGTTTTGGGCAAAGATTCCTGCTCACACTTGGCCTTTTCCGACAATCATTCCTCAAAACCTAGGTTTCGTCATTCCCGAACATAGTGCTCTTCTTTACAACAAGCCGATTGTCGCTGGCGAAGCTTATACCGGCTATGCAATCTTCAGTGATTCGCCGATTGATCTCAAGACTTATGGTGACCAGGCATTTTCTGAAGGCATCAACAGCATGGTTCTTCATTCCTATGTTCATCAACCCGACGAAAGAACGCCCGGATTCACTTTAGGTATTTATGGGCAAACCTTTAACCGTCACAACACTTGGTTCAGATATGCGAAAGGCTTCTTCGACGAGCAAGCCCGCATCCAATACATGATGCAGGGCGGTTCACGATTCTCCGACGCACTTCTTTACATCGGCGACAAGAAACCCGCAATCGAATGTTATGACAAAGAATTGAGCCAAGTGCTTCCGCCTAACACAAAATTCAACTACATCAACCAGGAAGTCCTGCTGAACCGCCTGACGGTCAACGATGGGCAAATCCTGTTGGACAATAAATATGTCTTTCAGTTCATGTCGATTCGTGACAAAGAATTGGATTTGGTGACGATGCAGAAAATCGAAGCGCTTGTCAACGACGGAGCAATCGTTTTCATGACAAAACCTGAACGAACCTTGACGTGGAAGAACTACAGTTCAGATTGTACAGCCCTTAAGGTCATCGCCGACAAAATGTGGGAAAACATGAATGCAGAATCGGGCATTGCCGAATATGGAAAAGGAAAAATCATCAGTTCTCTGGACGCATTGATGCGCATATATGATGCCGACTTGACAATCCGCGGAACAGCTTTAGACAGCCTTCTTTATCTCCACAAACAAAGAGACGACAGCGATATCTATTTCTTGAGCAACAAATGTGACACAACTGCGCTCGAATTCAACGCTGATTTCCGGCAAAGAGGAAAATATGTCTCGATTTGGGACCCGATGAACGGAAAAATCTATGCCGTTACTAACGCGACAGAGAATAACGGACGGACAGCTTGTCGGATTTCATTGCGTCCGCGACAGTCGGTTTTTGTCGTCTTCACAAAAAAGGATATTGCACTAACAAGCGGGGAAATCTATAAAACAAGCGGCCAAATCGAGCATTTGAGCAAAGATATTCTGTTTTTCAGAACCGCCAAAGGTACTATGTCTTTTGTCGATGATTCATCCATCCAGAATATGCCCATCAACGGCTTTACTTCCTTCACGGAATCAAAAAACGAATTGCTCAAATACTACTCCGGAGAAGTCGTTTATCGAATGACTTTGAACATCCCGAAACAATATGTGTCGAAGAATTATTCGCTCTATCTGCAGTTGCCGGCTTTCGGTTCGACTGCCCATATTGAAATCAACGGCAGTTTTGTCACAGACCTTTGGGACCCAACCTATAAAGCCAATATTACAAAGTTAGTTCGGAAAGGCGACAACGAGTTCGTCATCAAGGTAACTAATCCTTGGCGCAACCGACTGATTGGCGACAAAATCAAATCGCGCGGATTTAAAGACACCTGGACAACTTCGCCGATGATTGACAAATACGATCCGGTGCCAATCATTTCCAAAGACGCAAAACTGATTCCTTCCGGCATCAGTCAGCCAATCAGAATCTTTTGTATAGAAATGACGAAGAACTGACGGCAATCGCAAAAACACTCAACGATTAACAAAATAAGAATAATGAAAAAAGTAAAAATAACAGTCCTAAAAACAATGCTCAACAAAGAGCTTGCCGACGAATATGGAATCGAAGGATTCACCACATGCCCGATGATGAAAGTCGGACAAGTTTTCTATGCCGATTATGCGCGTCCGGAAGGCTTCTGCGACGAGGCTTGGAAAGCCATTTATCAGTATGTTTTCGCACTCGCTCACGGAGCTGGAAAAGAGCTGTTTTATTATGGCGATTGGATTCGTAAACCAGGCGTTGCCATTTGCAGCTGCAACGATGGTCTTCGTCCAGTCATCTTCAAACTCGAAGCGACCGACGAGGAATCGGCCATCGATTACGAACCTGTCAAATAGTTTTACTCTGCAGTATCCAGTTTATTAATATAGTCTTTGTTGACGGCAATCACTCCTTTCACCTTTTTGAAATATCGTATTGACTGCTCTAAGGTTTTGCCGTCAGGAATGGAGATTGCTATGCTATTGAAGTTGTTGTAATTGTAAATGACTTTGGCTTTGTATCTCTTCACCGCTCTCAACAACCGTGCTTTGCCGCTTTTGCCTTGATAAAAGATAATCAGCGTCTTCTCGCTGTACTGCTGCGAAGTTTCACGCTGCACTTGCCAATGACTTGAAGCCAAGCAACTGTCATTGGTGAAGCAGAGAAATGCCAATACGCTTATTAGGATAATTCTTACCTGAGCCATGATATTATTTTTCGTCAATCTTGTATGATGAAATGGCTGTAGCTACTCTCGAATCGGCACAACCATAAAACAGATGCCATTTCTTCTTGAAATAAGTCAAGCCTTCGATAAAGACCGTGCCGTCAGGATATTGACCGCTTTTCTCGAAGCTGTCCTGCGGCACCAGGAAAGGCTTGTCCAATCGCGCGACATAATGCAAAGGGTCGCTCTTGTCGAACAGAGCTTGACCTGCAGCATAAACATTCGAATGATAGTTCGCGTCGCCCCTCTTGCCCGAAGCGTTTTTGCCGTTGTATAAAAGAACAATGCCCTTCGGAGTATAGATTGCAGGCGGTCCGCACTCGGTCAGTAAACTGTCGAAATATCCGTTGCGAGGCGAAAACAGAACCTTAAGCGTTCCGTCTTCATTCTCCACAGGTGTCCAATGAGCCAAGTCGGTCGAAATAGCAGCATATACATGATTCTCGCCCCAATACATGAAATATTTGCCATCGATTTGTTTGACAACCAATCGACCGTCTTTCAGTTCGGTCAGAATGGAAGCCGACTTACTCGCCAGATTATTATATTTTCCGCCTCTGACGTTCAGAAATGCAGGGCCGTGCTTTGTCCAATGTCGCAAGTCGCGCGAAGTGGCAACGGCCAAACGCGGCGTCTTCCTATTCCATTGTGTATAAAGCATCACATAAAGACCTGCGTCAGTCATCGCAACTCGAGGGTCTTCGCATCCGCCCGTCCATTCGTACTCTTTCTGAGCGTCATTATCGGGATAAAAGACCGGCGATTTCTCTCTTTCGAACGTCTTTCCATTCTTCGACGAAGCATATCCCAAACGGGAAGTACGATGACCGATACCGACGCCCGAGTTGTCTTCAGCCCGATAAAGCACGACAATCTTTCCCTTGTAAACAGTTGCAGCAGGATTGAATGTATCGTTCGATTCCCATCCGACCGCATCTTGTCTCATCGGGCAGTAAAACTTACTTGCCGGATTTGGCGATATGATTGGGTTGACTCCTTTCGGACGGACGAAACCGCCGATTGCCCAATCGGGAAGCTGTTCCGTCTGTCCGTAAATTATTCCACTGAAAGAGATATAAGACAATAAGATTGTGAAGATTAAGAATCTTTTCATGTATGATGTACGCTTATGCTTTTCAAAGCTGATTACTCAGAGACAGTTCAATTAATAACGCTGCAAATCTACATCTTTTATCGCAAATCCTCAACCTTTCAAGCTCTCAAAGAAGAATTGACGTCCTGCGATGAGCATTGCCAATCCACGAGGAATCAGTTCAACATAAGTAAGCGTGAATCGATCAGAACCTGTAGCCGACACCGCCGTTGAATATGCCTAATTCTCCGAGGCCTACTGTGGCGAAGCCGAACAGCTTCTTCCCGACCGAAATGCCGAAAAAGTTCATCTGCAGCGTTGACTCGCATCCTGTTTTATAGCTTTCCTCACCGAAATCCCTTTTGTTCGTGACGACAAGTCCAGTAGACACTTCACCATACAGACGGACCATAGAAGAGTGATAGAATGTGAAGCGGACTGTAGGAAGAACGACAAAATAATCCATGCGTGCTTTAGAATAGAATTCATTGCTCTGACTGACACACATGTTCTGTCGGGAATGATAGTAACCGATAAAGGAACCGACCGAAAGCCATTCCTTCAGATTGTACAAGTATTGGAAGTGCTCGGAAGGAGTGAATTTCTCGTCCGTTGTGTAATATTTGTTGTCATCCGAAAACTCGAAAGGTTCGCTGTCAACTCCGACCGGACGAGCTGGAATCAATCCAATGCCGCCACTGATTTCCTGTTTCGGATAATTGTTCTGGGCATGTGCAGCGATAGAAAGCAGCAATAAGACTGCAAGCACAACAAGAAGATAGAAGAACTTCATTAAATTGTCTGTTTAAACAACAGATGAAAAACCGGACGTTTGTGCTGCTTGGCAATCGTATTTTAACAGTAATTTCTGGAAAATACAAAATAATATGGAAGACATGATGAGTCCTGACAGATAAAAGTCAAAATCGGACAAAAGAAATTCATCATGAAGAATACATTGTCCCTTGAATTAACAAACAAAACGACTTTTATAAACAATAAAAAGAGGTTGGACTTTCGGCCGAACCTCTTCACTATCAATCAGTCGGGGTGACTAGATTCGAACTAGCGACCCCACGCCCCCCAGACGCGTACTCTAAACCGGACTGAGCTACACCCCGCTGTTTTCGGTCGCAAAAGTACTATTTTGTGCTGTATTTGCCAACTTTTCCATAACAATTATTCATTACAGGAGAAAATCTTTCGCCTTATGATTGCAAAGCGTTGGTAAAGAATCGCACTAAATTCTCCTGCTCGGCATTTGTGTACAAAAATGTGTACACAAAATTTGGAAGTCACATTTATAAGAGCCATCTTTGTAAAAAATATTGAGGATATGGAAATAATCACTTCACGGGAATTCAGGGCGAATCAGAAAAAATACTTGGAGCTGGCTGAAAGCGAGACTGTTTATATTGCCCGACGCAACAAGAAGCCTATTGCAATCAGTGTGGCTGACGACGACAATATGCCGTCGAAAGAGGATTTGGAAGCTATCAACCGGAGCCTTGAAGAAATCCGCAGCGGAAAAACCTACGAAATGAAGCCGAAAGAATCATTGGACGATTTTGTTGACAGAGTCAAGGAGAATGTATAAGATAACCTTTTCGAAAGAGGCTGTCAAGCACGTTTTGCTGTTGCAGAAGTCCTCACCGCAAGCCTATCAGAAACTGGCGACAATCATTGAAGAGCTGGCCGAGCATCCTTACACTGGAAGCGGCCATCCCGAACAATTGAAATACATCACAGGCATGTGGTCGAGGCATCTTGACAAGAAAAACCGTTTGATTTACACCGTCAACGAAGGCATAGTGACGGTCTTCATCATTGCAGCCATCGGCCATTATTCCGACAAATAAACACAAGCATCAAAACAACTCACCTTCAAACTCACATAAAAACCCAAAATGAACCTGCCAATCATACAAAATGATAACCAAGCTTTATTTTGTCATTTCAATCTAACGCATCCAAAAGGATGAAAGCGGCCCAATATTTCGGATCGCCGTATCTGCCGCCGTCGTACCTGCGTAAATAGTTCTGTGCATTTAGAAATGCCGTCCGCTTCGACTGCCCTTCTGTCAGATTCCTGTAGAACGACTCCATCATTATCCCGGTCGTTACATCGTTCACCTTCCACAGGCTCATCATTATCGTTTGAGCTCCCGCTTTCTTGAATCCCCGCTGCAGGCCGAACACACCCTCGCTCGTCACATCGCCCAAACCCGTTCGGCAGGCCGACAGAACTACCAGGTCAAGTCCCCTAAGATCGGTCCTCGATATCTCCTTGGCCGTCAGTATGCCGTCTTCCGCATCCTCCGGTATCTCCTTCCTCCGCTCTGAGTCCAGCGCGTCTCCCGCTCCCGACATGAACAGCCCTGAACGGCTCAAACTCCGGTCTTCGGCTTCTCCCCGGCTGCCATCGCCTATCAGTCCCGCCAGCAGCGGACTGCCGCTTCGACCTCTTGCAGTATCAGACGTCTGGTAATAGCCGTGCGTCGCTATGTGAAGTATGCCCGTCCTTTTTCCGGACAGTCGCTTGAAAGACTCCTCTGTCCCCTCTTTCCCTGTCAGAACGCTTACACGTATGTTCTTGGCGGTAAGCTCCTTCGATATGACCTTCACTTCGTCCTCCGACCCTTTCAGGTACTGAAGTCCCAAACGGACAGACTCCGCGTCCACTGACGGCATGTCCCTGTATCCCGATGCCCTTGCCTCCGATTCTCCGGCCCTGCTTTTCCAGTCGCTCGCCAAAAGATTGTATATCAGGCCTCCGTACAGCGCAGCGCTCACCTTCCCGACCTTCTCCTTCACGGTCACTAATTCTCGCGTCGACGACAGACGGTACATGCTGTATTCCTCCGAAACGCTCTTTCCGTCCTTCAGGGGAAGAGACTCCACGGCAATCTGATACAGAACCCCGCTCGGCGAAAAGTACACGTTCCTCACGCCTTTCATGTATTCTGACAGCGGATGCCATATAAGATCGCTCAGCGATGGCTGCGTATAATATGTCTCCGGTTTGATTCCGTCCAGTTCCCTCTTTTCGAACAGCGGCACCATGACCGGATTCGGCATACCCTTCTTCAGGACCATGGCCGCATACATCGTGCTGTCCGAACCGAAAGGAAAGTCGGTGAACTCCAGCGCCAAATCCTCTGCTCCCAGCCTCTTCTGGACGTCCTCCCACCTGACGCTCAGGTTGCGCGTGTAGTCCCCCAACACCTTCGACTTCCCGACAAGCTCCTTCTCTTCGGTTTCAATTACGGAAGAAAGCGAATCCGTGTTCAGCGTACGTCTCTCCGGCGGAAGCTGGTACTGCTTGTCCGTCATGGCTCGGTCCGACTGTAGCTTAACGTACATCGCCGACACCGCCGAGTCTCCGCTCTCTAGCAGAAGGTCGCGCATCTCTGTCTCAGCGTTAAGTAGCAGGCCCTTTCCCATCAGAAGACCGTCGTACGTGTCCCGGTACATCAGAGGATTTTGCGTCGCATATGAGAATATCGGCAGTGCATCCTTATATACCGCATGATATTTCTTCCAGAACATGTCCCTCTCCCGTGCCGTCATCGTAGAAAACGTATTCAAGACTATTTTGCTGGATGTTTTGACCGATTCGTCAAGATACTTGGATCCGCTGACGTTATCTCCGTTTCTAAGAGAATAAACGGCCAGATTGACTAGCATTGTCGCATAGCCGGGATGGTCCCTGCCAAGAGTCTTACTCATTATTCCCAATGCCTCAGTCTCAAGCCTGACGGCTTCATGATAGCTGCCCATCTCTGATTTATACATTGCAAGATTGCCTAATGATGTAGCATAGTAGGGATGATCTTTGCCCAATGATCTCGCTCTTATTTCCAGAGCCTCAGTCTCAAGTCTTACGGCTTCCTGGTAATTCTCGGAATATGAATTGTATCTTGCCAGATTGCTTAGTGACAGCGCATAATTGGGGTGGTCTTTACCAAGAGTCTTACTCATTATTTCCAAGGCCTCAGTCACAAGTCTGACAGCTTCCCCGTAATTACCCATAACAGAATTATATTCTGCCAAATTGCTTAAAGATATAGCATAGTCGGGATGGCTTGTACCTAATAACTTTCTTTTAATTTCTAAAGCTTCAGTACCGAGCCTTACGGCTTCCCGATAGTTGCCCAATTCCGAATAGTAAATTGCAAGATCGCTTAATGATGTCGCGTAATAGGGATGTTCTCTTCCCAACGTCTTCTCATAAATACCTAAAGCTTTAGCTGTCAGCCTTATGGATTCCTGATAGTTACCCATAGCGGTATTGTATTCTGCCAGATTGGCTAATAATGTTGCATAATAGGGATGTTCTTTGCCAAATGCTTTCCCAATTATTTCAAGTGCTTCTGCACCCAAACTGACAGCTTTCTGATAGTTTCCAACATCCGAATTATATTTTGACATATAATTTAATGACGTCGCATAATCAGGATGATTTCTACCCAATATCTTCTCTCTTATTTTCAGAGCCTCGGTTTCAAGCCTTATGGATTCCTGATAATTTCCTGTATAAGAATTGTAAAGTGCCAGATTGCTTAATGATGTTGCATAAGTGGGATGTTCCTTGCCTAAAACCTTTCCCGTTATTTCAACGGCCTCGCTACCGAACCTTACGGCTTCCCGATAGTTACCCAAACCTAAATTATACATTGCCAGATTGTTCAGTGAAATTGCATAATCGGGATGGTTCGTACCCAATACTTTTTTTCTTATTCCCAATGCCTCGGTACCGAGCCTGACTGCTTCCTGATAGTTGCCCAAAGATGAATTGTAACCAGCCAGATTGCTTAGTGATGTAGCATAGTCGGGATGGTTCGTACCCAATGACTTTCTTCTTATTTCCAAAGCTTCTGTTCCAAACCTTACTGCTTCCTGATAATTGGCAAGACCCGAATTGAATGTCGCTATATTGTCTAACATTGTCGCGTAATCAGGATGATTCGTACCTGATACTTTCGCCACAAAATCCAAGGCCTCGGTTCCGAACTTCATAGCCTCCTGATAATTACCAATATATGAATTAAAAAGTGCCAGATTATTCAAAGATATCAGATAATCATGATGGTCTGTACCTAAAACCCGTTTCCTTATGTCAAGGGCCTCGGTTTCCAGCCTGACAGCTTCCTGGTAATTGCCAGTAGACGAATTGCAAAGAGCCAGAGCATTTAAAGATGACGCATAATCGGGATGATCTTTACCCAATGCCTTTTCACCGATTTGCACGGCCTCAGAGCATGTTCTAAGAGCCTCTTTGTAATTCCTCTTATTATACAAATATCCTACCGAATCAACTAATTTGTAAAACTTTGCGGATAAATCGGATTTATCCTGTTGTGAAAAAACACTGTATGGAACAATCTCCAAAAATAATAACAGAAATATACGTTTCATGTTTTTCTCAATTTAGTATCATTCATAAACTTGAATTTGCGGGTGCTGATATTTCATCAATACAAAATGAACATGGTTTATGTCATTAAGCCAATCCCGAAAATCCGCATCATTGCAATCTTTCATAATAATCGAGAGTAAATATGATAAAAAACCATAAGACTTACGTGTCACTTTATCTTTATACTCAAAACTACGTTGATCAGGAGCACATGCACTAAGCACATACATTGGAGACGCATTTTTTATACTAGAAACAAAATTTCTTTCCTTACTTCCTTTCGTCCTTGCCAAATGAGGATTACTGCTAAAAATATCAGAAACTCCACGCTCATTGCCAAAATAAATCTCATCATCATTATTGAAATCAAAATCACGTGTACCATCTCCACTATGACATGCATCTAAAGAGACAAAAAGACTACCGGTGTTTCCCAATTTTATTCTGAGTTTTGTCAAGTAAATATTCAGTTCATCATCTTTTAGATGATTCTGTCCCGTATATTTGCTCTTTATATAAAAACGTCGGGCATCATAGGGAATCATTGATTCATCCAATCCGTCCGGTTCATCCCCATCTGAATCCTCCATTTGCTGTCCATGGCAAGAGAAATGAATTATCACTTGATCTCCTGTTTTGCTCTTTCTTATCAATTGGATTAATGAAGATATTATACCTTTTTTTGTAGCTGATTCGTTCTCAAGAATCTTGACTTCAAACCCCTTTTGTACAAGTATCGGAGACAGTAGATTCAAATCATTTACAGAGCTAATTTGATCCCACCCCGCTTCTTTAGGATAATTGCCGACACCTATCAGCAAAGCACGCTTGGTAGAATAAATATTAACCGAAAGGAATAAGAATATGAACAAATAAAAAACTTTCATACTATTTTATGATATTCAATAAATTATCAATTCTTGAATCTTGAATCTTCAAATCTTGCAAAGCTTGTAGAATTTCCTTGGCTTTGCTCCTTTCATGACTTTTTATATACGATAAAGATAAATACCAACCCGCGATGCCTTTCATCTGTGTGTCAGCGCTTTTATAAACAGATTCTAATAACGGGATGGCTTCACTGTATTTTTTATTCTCTAGCAAACTTAATGCCTTTTCAAAATCGACATTTTGAGTTCCACGTGATAATCCAACTTCATCACTTGAATAATAGGCGCTGAAAGTTGCGTCATCCACTTTTAGATCCGACTGATAATTATAATATTCGCCAATTCCCGCCCAACCGATAATCAATACAGCAGCTATAGAAACTATAGTTTTCCAATTTATTGTCAAATGATTAGTAGAAACAATACGACCTTTATCTTCACCTATAATCTGGAGCAATGAATCAATAGAAATATTCTTCATCGCATCTTCAAAGGCAAAGTCATCCTGTTTAGAAGTTTTTTGCAATCCGTAGACAGACAAATTAAACAGCTTAAAATCATTTGCAAAAGAGATATCTTCATGCAAACGCATATCAAACCTTTTCTTTTCCTCATCAGAAAGGATTCCTGATAAATACTGTTCAAATGTTTCATTATTATCATTTACCATAGTTCAATTCATGTTTTTAAAAAAATTATCGAAGCCGTTATTTAATAACACTCTATGCATTCTCTCTTTAAGTTTGTTCATGCACTGGTTTTTTTTTGCTTTAACAACATTCGAATTCAAATAATGAATCTCTTTTGCTATATCATCCATTGAGAAATCGTGAAAATAATAGTCTTTCAATATTGTTTCACAAGGTTCAGGCAAGGATGAAATTTCCTCTAAAGCTATTCTTGAAACTTCTTCAGAATATGGAGAATCATCGTCATCTCCTAATATGTTATTTTTTTCTAATCCGAAGACAGAAAGCAAACGTTCATCATCGTTTGCATCATCGTCTTGTTTTTGTGAATCGGGATGTACATAAACACTCGTCTGTGAATACTTATCTTTTGCCTTGTTAATGCCTATCTGGAATATGTATGATTTCCAAGACGTCTCGTTTCGCACCTGTTCAGACTGGATATTTTTATATACTGCTAAAAAAGATTCCTGATATATGTCTTCAATATCCTCTAAATATAATGATGGAAAATGCGCTTTCAGGTAGTTTATAAAAGGAGAACGAAGTTTATAATACCAATCCTGGACAATTTGTTCATATTTCTGCATCTCAATCAGTTTTTAAGTTATGAAGGAACAACTACAGATATTAAAAAGTCTCTGTTCTTAACACTATGGAATGCAAATATAAACAAATATCAATATATATCTTTGAATTCAATGGTTATTTATTTTTAAGTGAGCATAACCAATAAGATATCTGGAATAATTTTGACATTGACAGCATTCTCACTTTAAAGAAGGTATAAGCAGAGAATGTTAAATTTCTCTGCTTTCCTCATTTCTGAATATACTCCGTTGTCATCAACCTAACTTTGGACAGTACCATCTCTTACCATCCACGTTTCGGAACATAGGTCTTGTTCCCGTTGCCGTTGATGTAATACTGGCCTCCTCTCGGTCCCGTGTATATAGTCGAACCCGAACCGTAATTGTATGCTCTCGAACTGTAATCTCTTGCCACACTGCCTACTCCACCTGTATACGGATTGACGTTTTCTCTCGTCGAGAAATTGTCCCAGTTCGTGCTGTTTGGCATCGTCTTGTAGTGGCTCTCCACAAATGTCCCGTTACTGCGGGTATAACTGTCCTGAAACCTTACCTCCGTGTTCACATGAGACAGGGCTTTCGATATCATCTGCTGGGATTCCGACGATAGGCCGCTCGAGAAACTCGCTCCGTTCAATATGGATTCTACACTCTGCGCATTAACGCTAACACTTGATGCAGCAAACACTGCCATTACCAATAAACCTGCTAACTTTTTCATTTTTTTGTATTTTAATTTGTTGTTGTATTTTTCTTACAAACCTATATCTCCACAACGGATAAAAGGTAAACGGTTTTCTACAACTTTTTTTTATAAACTTCAGTTTTTCTCTCTTTCTTTCTGTATTGCAGTAATTTATCGTTAGATTCCAATCCAATGCCTACTATTACGATTTTTGTTTCTAAAAAACAACTGGTGAAAATTTGGAAGTCACGTTTATAAGGGCCATCTTTGTAAAAAACCCAAAATGAACCTGCCAATCATACAAAGCATACTGTTCGGAGCATTGCGGCCGGGACTGGCGTCGGAGAAGGGAATACCGACGAATCGGGACAAACGTCGTCTGGAATCGCGGCTGAACTCGCTGCCCGACAATCTCACGGCAATAGAAGAGCTCTGCAAGGAAGCATTGTCGGATTATGTGCAGTTCGATTTCGAAAGCGAGCGGCCCTTCTGCCTTGAAAAGATTGCGCCCGACAGCTACAAGGAGATTCCCGACTATATCTTCCCTGCTAACATAGAGATGGACATACCGGAGCCGAGCAATCCTAAGGTCAAATTTTACTTCAGCATAATCCATGCGGAAATGGTCAGAACGAAACTCGCCCTGCTCGATTACGCCCGCGTTTCCAAGTCGGATATCGATGCCCGTGCGGCGGTGAAAGACACGCTGAAGCAGATGCACAGTTACGCACTCGAAGCCGCTCACGATGAGAAAAACGAGGTGCTTGAGGCAGTTGTGAAGTATCTGATTAAAACCTATTTCGAAATCGAAATCACTTTCAGACCCATTCTTTCGGGGGACGATTCCGTCGGATTCGACAATTTCTATTACGAATGTTACGGCAATTATCCCGACGACGAACTAAAGAGGAATTTTCAAGAGGCAGATATCATTGTAGAGGTCCAATGGAGTTACTTTAACAACAGCATCACGTCCGACCTGGTTCTTAGGCTTGAGACGCTCGCGGTCGGCAAAGGAATGAGAAATTTCATTCTGATGATGATACATACGGCGATAGACAACTATCTTTTCCTGGAAATATTACATGATCCCATGCAGCCGTTCATTTATATGATTAACCAAGAGTATGTCAATTCGATAGTCAGACAACTTAAGACGATGTACTGCATCCATTGCGAGCAGAAGACCTTAGCCATCGACCGAGCGAACTTCATTGACAAAATCTGCGCGGATTTATCGATGACAACCCCCTGCACGAAGGTCAATCCGCTCTCAATCAAAGACAATCTGTTCGCCTTCCTTTCAGAGCAGAAAAAAGCCTATCTCGACCATCCTAACAAGACTTACGAAGTAGTCGAAAGCGACGAAAGCAGCGGTAATAAAGTGAGCGAAAGCGAGCTTCCGGACAAGGAAACTTACGAAGAAGAAATTGCGAGCAGCAAATACGAAATCTTCGTCAAGGAAGTCGCACGATACCGCTTTACCGAACTCGACGCAGTCAAGGACTTGAACGAAAAGCAGAAAGCCAAGCTCATCCGTCTGATTATCGGGAAACCCGTAAGCTATGCCGTCGCGATGCTGATTCACATCGGTTATTTCGAACGTCTCCTTACCGACTTCGGCTGCGCGAAATCCCGTGTTTTCGAGCACGTGGCGAAGGCCATATCTACATCCGCGCGTACGGTTAGAGGTAATTACAACGCTTCAAATTCATATTCGAAAGAAGACACGGATAAATACCCTTCCAGTAAGTATCTCAATAAAGCAGCTGAAGATTATAAAGAACTCTCCTCTGTAAAAGACTGACAATCAGAGACGGCCTCTTTTGTGTATAAAAATGGGAGATGAAATGAGCGTTTTTGGGAGAAACTGAATCAAAAAGACCCATATTTATTTGTACCACTATTCAAAAATCGAGTAGTGGTTTTCCTGTTATCGGCACACTTGAAAACCTTAACTGCCGAAAAAATTATTTAAATGAAAAAATTTAATTTGGAAGATATACCGTCAATACTGGTATATCTGATCTTCAAGGTTGAAAGGATAGAGACCTTGTTGCGTAACAGAACGTCGGAACGCGCAGGCGAATCCGGCAAGTGCAGAAAATTAGTTGATGGCTCGATGCCTTGCGATTGGGTTGACAACAAGAGCGTGATGCAAATGCTCAACTGCTCTGTCAGAACGATGCAGTCGCTCCGCTCGAAAGGTCTGCTTCCATACGCGAAGCTGAACGGCCAAGTCTTTTACCGTCGTCACGACATCGTCGCTGCGTTGCGTGGCAGCTATCAGAGGAAGGAGCGATGATATGATGACGCACGAACTAACAGCAAGCAAGCCGCTGCTTTGTGCGGACCGTAGAATCGCAACCGCCTCATCGCAGAAGGAATTCTCGTTTTTCAAGGCGCCGATTAGAAACATTCGGCCTTACAAATCAATCACGCTGCTTGGCGCGTACCGCTACATTATCGGGCGGTACGCATTGGAACGCACTCAGCGACTGCGCAGTCTGGACAATCCAAAGGCTGCCCGCATCTTCAAGGCCGCGCAGTTCGATTACTGCACTTTCTCAGGCACGTTCGACGCCCGCAGCGACAAGCGGCTGATTCAACATTCAGGTCTGCTCTGCATCGATTTCGACAATGTGGACGACATTCAAGGACTTTCCCAAGGTCTTCTGAACGACGACTTCTTCGAAACCGAACTGCTCTTCCGCAGTCCGTCGGGCAACGGATTGAAATGGGTTATCGCCGTCGAGCTGGCGGGCGCGGCAGTCGTCGGAAATGCAGCCGACGGATTGCGTCAATGTCCTACAGAAGAGGCTTTGAATGCTCTCAAGACTGCTCATGTGAAGTATTTCACGGCTGTGGCCAATTATGTGTCGAAAACTTACGGAACTGAGGTTGACCAATCGGGCAAGGACATTTCGCGTGCCTGCTTTCTACCTCACGACCCGCAGGCATTTGTTAATCCTAAAATATTGAACGGATATGGAAACTGATACATTCAATATAAACAGTGACGTTGAAGAAATCACCTGCCGCATCGAATCGCGGCAGGTCGATATCGCTCCCTCATATCAAGACTGGTGCAAACTCGGGTTTGCACTGGCCGAGATGGGCGAAAGCGGCCGAGCCTATTATCACCGGATTTCCACGTATTATCCTTCGTACAATCGCCAGGAAACAGACGCGCAGTTCGACAGATGCCTGCATTCGCATGGTAGCGGTGTTACAATCAAGACATTATTCTATCTTGCCAAGCAAGCGGGAGTCGATGTTTCGACCTTTGAGAAACCCGAAAGGTCTTTCAATTCCGCCAAATTGCCAAATTGCCAAACTGACAGTGCCATAGTTTTTGGCAATTCAATGCCCACCTTTTCGCAATCCATTCTCGCTCGATTGCCCCCATTTCTATTGAAAATCACCGATATAGCCAACAGTCCCGAAGACGCCGACATGCTTCTGCTGGGTTCGTTCACAGTCTTCTCCGCCTGTTTGCCGAACGTGTACGGCCAATACGGTCAGCGCGAAGTGTTTCCGAATCTCTTTCTGTTTGTCACGGCACAAGCCTCGGCAGGAAAGGGCAGACTGACGCTGTGCCGTCACCTGGTCAATCCCATCCATCAGAAACTGCGCTCCGAACACAGAGCCGCACTTGAAGAATACAACAAGCTGATGAAGGAATATGCGGTGAACAAGAAGAATTCCGACTGCGAACGACCGAAAGAGCCGCCCGTGAAGACGCTTTTCGTGCCAGCCAACAGCAGCGCCACTTCCGTTTATCAGGTGCTCAACGACAACGAGGGCGTCGGACTGATGTTCGAAACGGAAGGCGACACGCTCGCCAACACTTTCAAGAGCGATTACGGGAACTTCTCCGACGGCTTCCGCAAAGCGTTTCATCACGAAACCATCTCGTACAACCGACGGAAAGAACGCGAGTTCGTGGAATTGGAAAAGCCGAAGTTCTCGGCGATGCTCTCGGGCACGCCGCAGCAAATCAATGCGCTCATCCCCGACGCCGAGAACGGTCTGTTCAGCCGCTTCATCTTCTATTATCTGAACACGGTTCTGGTGTGGAACGACGTCTTTCTCGAGAAAGAAGGCGAAAGCCTCGACGGATATTTCATCCGTTTGGGACTGCAGTATTATGAACTGTACAGAATCCTCAAGCGCTCGGGTCCGATTCGCTTCTCCTTCACGCTCGCTCAGAAAGAGAGATTCAACAGTTACTTTGCTACGGTTCAGACACAATATGCCAAAGTGTTCGGCATCGACATCGTGGCTTCCGTAAGACGTTTTGGACTGATAGGCTTCCGCTTGGCCATGATTCTGACAATCTTGCGCATCATGGAAAACGGCGAAATCGCGAGAGACATGCTCTGCAGCGACGAAGATTTCTCAACCGTCATGGAGATGGTGAAAATACTGCTGATGCATACCGCCAAAATCTTTCAGACCTTGCCGAAAGCAGAAGTCGTTCCGCTGACAGATAAAGAGAAGGCCAGACAAAAACTGTATGATGCCCTTCCGCTGATATTCAACAGAGGCGAACTTCTGCAGATATCCGACGGCTTAAATATAGCATTAAGAACGGCAGAACGATACGTTTCAAAATGGTGCCTCAGCGGCAAGCTCGAACACATCTCTCAAGGTCAGTATAAAAAGTTATAATCACAGCCCCATGCTCTTCGCCCGAGCACTTTGGGGCTGTAATTTATTCTTTCACTTCGATGAGCGGTTCTCCCAAATACGTAGAAATTAATGCAATAGTCTTTAGCGTGAAGTTCTGAGTTCCTCCCAACCATTTTGAAACCTCAGATTCAGACTTTCCGAGAGCAAGAGCCAAATCCTTTTGAGTCAAGCCCTTCTTCTCCAATATGGCAGCGATTTTATCTGAAATCGCAAATGCCCAATCAGTACGCAGCACCACTTCAGGAGGTAAATGCTGAATACTTTCTAATAATGTAGGATTTGTAATCATTTCGATAGCTCAAGTCATTCATAAACTTCTCCATAAACTTATCAAATTCTGTTTTTGTCGTTCGTGGCAAATTGAATTGAATAAACCGTGTAAGCCACTGCTTCGTCAAAAAGTCTAATTGTTGCGCTCATGATAGTTTTGTATTTTGGTTTCGTATATTTTGCGACAAAGATATAAATTTCTATCGGCATTCTTCACTTATAAGTGAATTATACGAAATTAAATCGGATAAAATTTTTTTAATATAAATATTATTCCGTACCTTTGCTGATAAGAATGAAAAAATATTTTTTTTAACCTCTTAAATACTTTGACATGAAAATAAATTATTTGTCATTCTTCCCTGCAACCGAAACGGAAACTATTGAAGTTTATGCAGAGAAACAGACGGACCGACATCCGTTACGCCTTTACAGCGATGAGTTTCAGCAACTCAAGAAACAACATTCCGAGCTGACCGACAAGGAATGCCTGTTCTATCCCGAAAGAATTCCGGAAGAAGAGTGTGCCGGAAAATGTTACAAACTGAAAGTGAATCTGAGCAATCACATTCGTCTTGCCAAGCACATCATCACCACTCGGCTCTACCAGCATTTCAAGAGCGTGGCCGTCGTCGGATTCGATTACATCGGCAACCTAGAAGTGTGGGTGAGGGACAACATTCAGCAGAATCATGCGGTCACGCGATTTCAGCGTTTCTCGCTCACACCCAAGCATCGCGAGCTGACCGACGGCTGGGAGCTGCGTGTCTCGTTCAACGGCTACTCCTCGGTTTACAACCAGTCGATTGCCGCGCTCGACCTCAGAACCAAACGCTTCAAGGTCGTCGTTGACAAGGAAATAATCAAGTACGAAGACCTTACGCCAAGGCAGAAACAGCAGATTACAGCCACCTACCCTATCGTCAACCTGGAGCTTAAGCAGGAGCTTCACATCGACGAGCCGCGGAAAACCATCCGCAACAAATATCTCTCGACCATGGAGCGGCTGAGCGACTTCTGTAAAAGGTTTCTGCTCGCAGACGAAGAGATAAAGAACATCATCCGCTTCTCGTCCGACCATTTCCACATATTGCCCAAAGAAAGCATCAGCACCGTAGCGTCCGGCTCGAATGCGCTCGCCTTCGGCAACAGTCACTCGGGCTACGAATCTCATTCAGGCATCCTGAGAAACGGCCCGTTCCAAGCCTCAGCACGCAAGAGAGTGCGTTTCTTCTTCATCTATCAAAAGAACCAGCAGGAAGTCTGCTCACGACTTTACGACATCTTCTCGAACGGGCTGAACAAACCGGGCGAGAACAAATGCGCCTTCCCGCCTCTTTCGGAATATATCAAACAGCAGTTCAGCACCGACAAAAACGGAAGCATCGCATTCACGAATCTCGACACCGCGCTCGAGGAAATTAACGACAAGCTGAATAAAAAGGTTTTCGATAACGACTGCTTATATGTCGCGCTCTACATCAGTCCCGTATCCAAAGACGACGTCGAGAGCAGTCATCACAGCATTTATTTCAGACTCAAGGAAATGCTTCTCCGGCGCGGCATAACATCGCAGGCCATCTACAAGGAAAATCCCGACAATAAGGATTTCAAATACTTTCTGCCGAACATCGCCATTGCCATTCTGGCCAAAATAGGCGGCATTCCCTGGCAGCTCGAGTCGGTTGAGAACAGCAACGACCTGATTATCGGCGTCGGAGCCTTCCGCTCGAATGCCATCGGCGAACGCTATGTAGGCAGCGCCTTCTGCTTCAATAACAACGGTCTGTTTCAGTACTTCGACTGCTATCGCGACGACGACCTCGAGCATCTTGTGGCCGACATCCGAAGAGCTATCGGTCATTTCGTGACCGGGAACAAAGAGCCCGAACGACTGATTATCCATTACTACAAGACCATGGGAAAACGAGAGTCGGCACCGATAACCCGAATGCTCAACTCGTTGGGGTTCAAGATTCCGGTCTATGTCGTGACCATCAACAAGACGGAAACGAACGACGTGTTCGCTTACGACGAGAACCTCGCCGACATGATGCCTCTCAGCGGTACAATCGTGAAAATCGGAGACAATCAGTTCCTGCTCTTCAACAATGCTCGCTACGCCGACAATATGCGGTTCGACTATCTCTTCCCAGTTAGAATTAGGATTGCGAAATATTTCGACAACGGTAGCACGGTCGATAAGACCGTCACGATGAAGGAAGCCGAGGACTTGCTCAAGCAAGTCTATCAGTTCAGCCGCATGTATTGGAAATCGGTCAAACAGCAGAACCTGCCTGTCACCATCAAGTATCCCGAAATGGTTGCCGAAATCGTCCCGCATTTCTCTAGCGGCGAGCTTCCACCCTTCGGCAAAACCAATCTCTGGTTCCTGTAACTGAATTTCCGACACCTGTCGGTTTGGCAATTTGGCAATTTGGCAATTTGGCGGAAATAACCGTTCAAACTCTATAAAACCGCAAACGTTTTCACTGCTCCGCAATCGTAATTTAACGATATGACTTTATTGGTATTCGAAATAAGTGTATTATATTTGCAACACAATAGTGATACAATAAATAACAGAATTATGGAAACTGCCATTCACAGAAAACAAACATCATTCAGATTGAGAACGGATGTTTTGGATATACTGAAGACAAAAGCGGAGCATGAAAACAGGACCTTGAACAACTACGTTGAAAACATCCTGATTAAGGATGCTTATTCAGACGAACCGAACGAGGTCACTAAAAAAGCTATTTCAGAAGCCTTGACTGGGAAGAGAGATTCAAAAGATATATTCGACAATGTTGATGATCTGATGAATTCGCTGACAAAGATATGAAGAAACTTCACGTTACAGGACAATTCAAAAAAGACTTTAAAAAGTATCGACGTTTTCCTCAGAAAGTAGCAGCTTTTAAAAAAGTCGCCAACTTTCTAATAATGGAAATCCCACTTCCTGAAGAATATAAACAGCATCCTCTTAAAGGTGATTATAAGGGCTGTTTAGAATGCCATATTGAAGATGATTATCTGCTGATTTGGATAGATAACGACATCATCGAATTGATTAGAATTGGCTCTCACGCTGAACTTTTCTAAGGTATTTGTTTCCGAACTCCAATCTTCACATGCAGAATAGAGAGTTTACATTTGAAAATGAAATCTGCATACGTGGATTAAAGGAAATTTATAAATACCATCATCGTAGAGACACAATATCTCGTTTCTTAATAACAAACTCCAATCTTCACATGCAGAATTGACATTTCACGTCTCGAAAATGAAATCTGCATGCGTGGATTAAAGGAAATTTATAAATATCGTCATCGCAAAGACACAAAATCTTGTTTCTTTACAAAAACTCCAATCTTCATGTGCAGAATGAAGATTTCACGTTTTGAAAATGAAATCTGCATACGTGGATTAGAAAAAAATATATAAAACCTCCTTGCGAAGACAAGAATCTTGTGTCTCTAACTTTTTTGTGCAGAATTCGGGCTCAACGGCAACAAAACCGTGAAGCGGCTGCCTTTACCTTCCTCCGACCTCAGCGTAATCGCTCCACCGAAAAGCTTCACAATACTTTTACATATAGAAAGTCCCAAGCCGACTCCCTGCGTAAAAGTATCAAGTTTGTTAAACCGTTCGAAGATTGCCTGCTGCGCATCCTGCGGAATGCCTTTTCCCGTATCTTCAACGTATGCTTCAATCTCTTTGCCCTCGTTGACAATGCGATAACCGAACGCAATATATCCGTGCTCGGTGAATTTGACCGCATTGTTGATGAGATTGGAAATCACTTGCGTAAGACGGGCGGTGTCGGTAAGGGCAATCGCCGAAGTTTCGGGAAGGTCAAGCTTCAATTCGAGATTCTCAGGAATGAGCTGTCTCTCTGTCGTGTAGATGCTGCTAAACAAATCGTTCAGACGACAAGTAGTCCAACATAATGTAGTTCTTCCGGCTTCTATCCGCGAAAGGTCGAGAATATTGTCAACCAATTTAAGCAACAGGTCGCAATGCGTATTGATTATTTGGCTGTACTGCGTCCGTTCTTCTTCTGAAAGTGAAGTACAATCCGTTGCCAACAGATTCGCAAAACCAACAACAGCATTCAAAGGCGTACGGATTTCATGACTCATTTCGGCGAGGAACACGGTTTTCATCCGCTCCGACTCCTCAGCTTTCTGCTTTGCAGTAATCAGCAGTTGTTCGTTCTTCTTGACGCTGTCGACGTTGAGACAAAGTCCCCAAAAACGATGGTCTTCCTGTGAATATGAATAGCGTAATTCCCACCACGAATAAGGTTCTCCATGGAACGAAAGACGGCGCTGGAAAATCATCGTATCCCAAACTTCTGGATTAACCCAAAATTTCTCCCTAAGCTGGTCGAACTTCTCTCGGTCTTCAGGATGCATCCACTTGCGGAATGTATCCATGGGAACAGGTTGGTCGGGCAATCCGTTAATCTGGTAAAAGTCTTTGTCGAAATTGAAAACTTTAGCATCGCTTTCGTAAGGATAAATTTTACCGCTTGACAGCGCCATTGTCAGGAACCGTTCGTTGCGCTTCAATTCCTTCTGCGCAAACAGTCTTAAGAAACGCTCTTTCTTAATGACGCGGAAAACTACATAGACCAAAGCAAGCACTGCAAGTGTGAAGATTATATTGAAAAGTGTTCTATAGCGCTCGCAAAACGAAATGTTGACAATGCGGCAATATCTCGGAATCTGACTCTTATGTATGTTCCACTCCTTCATCGCCTGCCAATCGACTACATATTCTTTGGGCGGTATATAATATCCGAGCGACTCGACGCTTTTCTTTCCGGTCATGACGCTTGTCGCCAGTTGCACAGCCAATCGCCTCTCCGTTTGAAGCGTCGTAAAATACCCGCCGACAAGCCCTTCACCGAAGCAGAATCCGCGATTGATTGTCGTGAAACCTTCTGTATGCGTGTTATAGCTGATTGAACGGGAAGTGTAGGTGTGCGCAATCCGCATGAGCACTTTGTAAGTCTTGGGATAAGAAAGCTTCAGAAAAATCCGGTCCTGAATATTAGGATAAGATTCGAGCGAACTGAACTCCATCTTTTTGGGAGGTTTCTGCGTCATGGACGTGTTGGCATAGAACTCTGCATCTTTATCTTTCTCCGATTGATTGATAGTATATTTCCCGTTGGGTAACAATTTGTAATCGTAATAATCCAGCCGCTTGATGCCTGCATCATAAAGTGTTTTAAGCGCATAATACATCGATTTCCTGCCCAAGAGAGATTCGCCTTGCCAGAAACAGACACATCGCGGTCCGTGAATATCTTTAATCAACTTGACTGTCCCCATAATGTCGGGCTTGTCCCAGAATCCCTTGACATTAGGGAACTTCTTGAGTATTGCCCAATTGGGATAATTCACTCCGGAGAAAATGACTGGCACTTTTCGGGCTATAGGATGTCCGCACGACATCAGCGAATAGGTCGCCTGGTCGTTGAAAGTCAAAATAATATCGGGATTCCATTTTTGTGCAGCATCAAGAATCTTCCGCATTTTCTTTTCCTCTGCAACCGTAAACAAATGTTCGCAGTCGAGATATACAGAATGGATTTCAGCATCGATTCCCTGCTGTAGAAAATACTTGTGAATGTTCTTGTCAACATCAGCATAATCTTTACAAGTCTCTTCATCGGACTGAATTATAAATACCTTTTTAGAGAGAAGAGGATTGGCTTTTTGGTGTGAGCAAACACACCAGAGGATTCCACTCACAACGATGAGAAGAGAAAGAAGTATTAGTAGCGACGTGCGTTTACCCATTACCATCATACCAAATAACAAAATAATCCTTATAATTTTGCTGCAAACATAATCAAATACTTTCAACAAAACACACTGACACAAATATTTTTATTTCTCATAAAGGGAGCCTTTGAAGATTATAGATTCCAAAAACGATTTAATGTCGATACGAGTTTGGTTCGATTGCGATTGGCAATTGTTTACTCGGTTTTGATTAGATGCCCAAACTTTCGCGGTAGAAATCGAATCCTTCGATAATCTTTTCCTTGTCGGCCTGTTGGTCGATTTTCACATCTCCAATCTGTTGGAGAAGAGTGAAGTTGATATGTCCGCCTTCGTTTTTCTTGTCGTGCGTCATCAGTTCGAACAATTGGTCGTAATCTTTGCAGTTGAAAACAAAAGGCGGATAATATTCCTTGATGTAGCAAACCACCTGGCGCAGCTTGTCCATCGGAAAACCGCAGATGACATGCGAGAGATAAAGCTCGCTGATGATGCCGGCTGCAACTGCATGACCGTGAAGAATCGGGCGGCCTTTGGCAAACGAAAGGCTTTCGTAGGCGTGACCGAAAGTATGACCGAAATTAAGCGCCTTACGGATGCCATGCTCTTCCGGGTCCTCGGCAACAATCTTTTCTTTGACGGCAACCGAGCAACCGACCATGCGATTCAAGAAACTGTAGTCCATCGGTGCATCCAAATCGAACAACATCACAGAAGCATAGTTGTCGATAGAGCTTATCAGCGCATGCTTAATCATCTCGGCATAACCCGACAGCAGATTATCGCGGTCGAGCGTATGCAGAAAAGAGCAGTCGATGAAGACACGAAGCGGCTGCCAGAAAGCTCCGATTTCGTTCTTCAAACCGCCAAAATTAATGCCAGTCTTGCCGCCGACAGCTGCATCGACAGAAGCCATTAAAGTAGTTGGAATATTGACGGTGCGAATGCCGCGTTTGAATGTCGCTGCAGCAAATCCGCCCATGTCCGTGACCATTCCTCCGCCAAGATTTATCAGCAAGGAATGACGTGAAGCACCGCTGGCAGAGAGCTGAGTCCAAATGGTAGAGAGCTGTTCAACGCCCTTGTTCATGTCGCCATAAGGAACTGTGATGACAAAAGCATCGGCCAAAGCCGGGCAATCCTTCACCAGAGGATAGCACACGGCTTGAGTATTTGCATCGGTCAAAATGAACAGTTTGTCATAATCAGCAGAGGATAGGAATCCGTTCAAATCAGACTTTAAATCATTGGTGATAACGACCTGTTCACTCATAATGCATCAGTTTTTACATCCTGCCTCTTCGAGGACTAAATCGACAGCGGCATCAAGTCCGGCAGGATTCTTTCCTCCTGCAGTTGCGAAGTGCGGTTGTCCGCCGCCGCCGCCCTGAATCAGCTTCGAAGCGTCACGAACGAGTTTGCTTGCGTTCACACCGGCTGCGACAAGCGGGTCGCTCAACATCACCATCAACGTACATTTGTCGTTGTCTTTGACTCCAGCAACAAACAGCACTTTTTCTTCAACCTCGCTTTCTCCTCTGATTTGGAAAGCCAAGTCCTTGAGTGCATCGACCGGAATCTCGCCTTTGAAAACGACCACTTTAATGCCGTTGAGGACCTTTGCATTGGCAATAAGGTCTTTCTTCATCTGCTGGACTTTTTCCTTGACGAACTCGCCAACTTCTTTCTTCAGTTCGGCATTCTCTTCAATCGCTTTGCGAATAGTCTGCTCGAGATTAGGAACGTTGTTGAACATCGCACGCAGCGTGCGGAATGTATCTTGAAGGGCGAATGTATAATTTTCAGCGGCAGCAGCAGTCACAGCTTCGATTCGACGAACACCCGCTGTGATGGAGCTTTCCGACAGAATGCGGCACGAGCCGATACGGCCGGTTGAAGGAATATGCGTTCCGCCGCAGAGCTCGATGGAATTGCCATATTTCACGACGCGCACTTCATCGCCATATTTCTCGCCGAAGAGAGCCATCGCACCGAGAGCCTTTGCAGCTGCAATCGGCATGTCGCGACGTTCTTCCAATGGAAAATCGGCACGAATTTTCTCGCCTACCAATTTCTCAACCTGGCGAAGTTCCTCGTCGGTCACTTTCTGGAAATGTGAGAAGTCGAAACGCAAAGAGTTCGGTGAAACGAACGAGCCTTTCTGCTCAACGTGCGTGCCGAGCACTTCACGCAAAGCCTGATGAAGCAGGTGCGTTGCAGAGTGATTGCATTCGCAGGCGATACGACGCTCGCCGTCAATCTTTGCCACAAACGAACCGGTCACATCTTTAGGCAGTTTCTTAACCAAATGAACGGGAAGATTATTCTCCCGCTTCGTATCAGTAACCTCTATCTTTTCGTCTTCAGAAATCAGCCAACCTGTATCGCCGACCTGTCCGCCCATTTCAGCATAGAAAGGCGTCTGGTCGAGCACAATCTGATAAAGCACTTTGTCCTTATGTTTGATTTGGCGATAACGCAGAATCTCGGCGTCGCACTCGAACAAATCGTAGCCGACAAACTTGGTTTCGCCTTCTTTCAACGTCACCCAATCGCCTGTCTCAACAACGGCTGCATTGCGGGCACGTTCTTTCTGCTTAGCCATTTCAGTATTGAATTCCTCGAGATTGACGGTCATATCATGCTCACGCAAAATCAGTTCTGTCAAGTCAATCGGGAAACCGAAAGTATCATACAACGTGAATGCATCGACACCGCCAAGCTGCGTCTTGCCTGCAGCTTTCAAGTCTGTCATCTGCTTATCGAGCAAGCGGATGCCTGTGTCCAATGTACGAAGGAAAGACTCTTCCTCTTCTTTAATCACATTGTGAATCAGGTTCTGCTGCGCTTTCAGTTCAGGATAAGCTTCGCCCATCGTCTCAATCAGCACCGGCAGAAGTTTATACATGAACGACTCTTTGAAGCCGAGGAAAGTATAACCGTAACGAACGGCGCGACGAAGAATACGGCGGATTACATAACCGGCCTTTGCATTGCTCGGCAGCTGACCGTCGGTAATTGCAAAAGAAATCGTTCTGATATGGTCGGCAATGACGCGCATTGCAACGTCTTTATCTTTATCTTCGCCATACTTCACATTGGCCATTTCGGCAATCTCATGGATAATCGGCTGGAAAACATCAGTATCGTAATTCGATGTCTTGCCCTGAAGCACCATGCAAAGACGCTCGAATCCAAGACCTGTGTCAATCACGCGGGCAGGAAGCGGCTCAAGAGAACCGTCGGCCATGCGATTGTACTGCATGAAAACGAGATTCCATATCTCGATGACGCGCGGATTGCTTTGGTTCACCAACGAAGCTCCAGGGACAGCCTTGCGTTCTTCATCTGTCCGCAAGTCGATATGGATTTCCGAGCAAGGTCCGCAAGGTCCGGTATCGCCCATTTCCCAAAAATTATCGTGTTTGTTGCCATTGATGATATGGTCTTTCGGCAGGAATTGTTCCCAATAGCCGGCAGCCTCGTCGTCACGGCCCAAACCTTCGGCAGGAGCTCCTTCAAAGACTGTCGCATAAAGATTTTCGGGATTAATGCCGAGCTTTGTAACCAAATATTCCCAAGCCCAACCGATGGCTTCCTTCTTGAAGTAATCGCCGAACGACCAGTTGCCGAGCATTTCGAACATTGTATGATGATAAGTGTCGTGTCCGACCTCTTCCAAGTCGTTGTGCTTGCCACTGACACGCAGACATTTTTGCGAATCGGCCACACGCGGATATTTACGCGGCACATTGCCTAAAATAATATCCTTGAACTGGTTCATTCCGGCGTTTGTAAACATAAGCGTCGGATCGCCTTTGATAACCATCGGAGCCGATGGGACTATCTGATGTCCTTTTGAGGCGAAGAACTCTTTGAATGAATCACGAATTTCTTTTGCTGTTAACATTTTTCTGTAATAATATTCTGAAAAATAATCTGCAAAAGTACATAAGATTTATTATTTTTGCAGCGGGTCTAAAGAGAAAAAACATGGTTCTGAAGAAATTTGAGATGAAGAAGATGCAATACTCCATCCGAGAAGTTGCTGAAATGTTCGATGTAAACGAGTCGACTCTGCGCTTTTGGGAGAAGGAATTCAGCATTATTCGCCCTCATAAAACGCCTAAAGGAACGCGTTATTACCGTCCGGAAGATATCGAATCCGTGCGGCTAGTTCATCATCTGGTTAAAGAAAGAGGCATGACGCTCGAAGGTGCCCGCAAGAAAATCAAGGACAATCCTGAAAAGACTGCCCAAAACGAGGATATCGTCAATCGGTTGAAGAGCATCAAGATTGAACTCAAATCAATCATTCAAGCATTCGACGATATAAACAAAACAAGCGAGAATAATATTTAATGATATGGAAATTAGTGGAAAAATTATTGTAGTACAAGCTGTTCAAAGCGGAACAAGCCGAAGCGGCAACGAATGGAAAAAGCAAGAATACGTTTTGGAAACACACGAACAGTATCCGAAAAAAATCAGCTTTTCAGTTTTCGGAGACGATCGCATCAAACAATATGACATCAAGAAAGATGAAGAGATAACCATCTCTTTCGATATAGACGCACGAGAATATAACGGGCGCTGGTACAACGACATCAAAGTCTGGAAAGTGGAGAAAGCTGCAGCTGCACAAACCGCTCCAGCCGCTCAACCGACGACACCTGAAAACGCAGTTCCTTCTTCTGCACCCATTGCAACACCGGAAGCTCCAGTTGCTGCACCGGAAGCACCCAATCTGGAACCACAATCTAGCGACGACCTTCCTTTCTGATGAACATCGTATATTTAATAGGCGGACTGATTCTCATTCTTCTCGGAGCTAATTTTTTGACCGACGGCGGTTCTGCCTTAGCCAAAAGATTCCGAATATCCAATCTAGTCATCGGACTGACAATCGTTGCCTTCGGCACTTCTGCGCCGGAATTCGTGGTGAGCGTCTTTTCTGCCATTAAAGGCAGTGCCGGACTGGCTGTAGGAAATATCGTCGGCTCGAACATCTTCAATGCCTTACTTATTGTCGGATGCGCTGCTGCAATAGTTCCGATAAGCGTTACCAAAGGAACCATCAAACACGAGATTCCTCTCTGCATCCTTGCATCGCTAGTCATTGCGGCCATGGCAAACGATTCTCTTTTTGACGGAACACCGAATGTAATCAGTCGAACCGACGGCATTGTTCTCTTAGGCTTTTTCTGCATCTTTCTGGGCTATACATTTGCCATTGCTCATCAAGGAGTCGGAAAAGAAACTGTTGTTATTAAAGAGATGCCTCTTTGGAAATCAAGTCTTTGGATTGTCGGCGGACTTGCATGTCTCATCTTTGGCGGCAAAATATTCGTATCTGGCGCTACCGGCATTGCCCGCAGTCTGAATGTCAGCGAAACAGTTATCGGTCTGACAATTGTTGCAGGAGGAACTTCTCTGCCTGAACTCGCAACCTCAGTTGTTGCAGCTCTGAAAAAGAATCCGGAAATGGCTATCGGAAATGTTTTGGGCTCGAATATCTTCAATATATTCTTCATCCTAGGCTGCGCATCGGTCATTACTCCTTTGCCAACCGCAGGCGTGACAAATCTGGATTTCGGAACACTGATTCTGTCCAGCGTTCTTCTCTTTGCAGTAAGTTATTTCTACAAAGAACGCTCTATCAGACGCTCGGAAGGCATATTTCTCCTGCTCTGCTACATCGGATACATTTATATCCTATTATAATAAGGTATAAAGAATTTTCAAAAGATTATTTTGAAAGGATTGTCAGTCGGAAACCCGACCGACTGATTTGATGTTCTTGATTTTCGAAAGTGTGACACACATCTTTTGGATATCTTCCACATCATGCACTTTCAATTTGATTCTTCCGGAAAACATTCCGTCTTTCGCTTCAATGACCAAACGGATGATGTTGACATTGAAAGAATCGGAAATGGTATGAGTGATGGCATTGAGGACTCCAATAGCATCGAGACCTTTCACCTCCAAAGTGGCTTCGAATGAGGCTGCGTTTTTGTGACTGCTCCATTCTGCATTCAGAATTCGTTCACCAAAACTGCTTTTTAAACGCATGGCAATAGAACACGAACGCTTGTGAATCACGACATTTCCATCGTCATTGATAAAGCCAAGCACTTCATCACCCGGAATCGGTTTGCAACAATCGGCAATGACATAATTGCGCTCGAAAGCCTCTTCACGGAGTATATATGGCTTTGAAATATCATATTTGGGCAGTTCCCTAGCTATCGGGGTCTGTTTTTCCTGTACTTTTTCCGGAATGTTTACTTTATTTTCATCCGAAGTGGAATTCTTGCGAAAAGCCTGCATCAGATATTTGAATATTCCGGACTGGCTCTTTTCTTTCAACAACTTATGGATGTTGTCCGGTAAAGTCACATCACCTTTCTCAAGAGAATAATAGAAATCTTCTCTGCGCGGAAAACCGAAATAAGCAGCCAACTTATCGATCACACCCGACGAGGATTCTATTCCGGCTTCTTTTATCTTCTCGTTCACCTTGACCTCGCCAGCCTTAATCACTTCACGACGGGCTTTTCTCAATGTAGCATCAATCTTAGTGCGTGCTTTAGCTGTCGTCACGAAGTTCAGCCATTCGGCTTGAGGTTCTTGCGAACGCGATGTCAGAATCTCAACCTGGTCACCACTTGCGAGCTGATGACTGAGCGGAACCAGCCGATGATTAACTTTCGCGCCTATACATTTGTCACCGATGCTTGTATGAAGCGCATAAGCAAAATCGAGTGCCGTCGCACCTTGCGGAAGTGTCTTGATATCACCTTTCGGAGTGAAAACAAAAATCTCAGCCGAGAAAAGATTGAGTTTTATAGTATCGAGAAAATCAAGGGCATTCGGGTCCGGACTTTCAAGTATCTCAGTGATTGTCTGCAACCACTTGTCAAGCTCTGTGTCCTCTTCAACATTATTCTCTTTATATTTCCAATGTGCAGCAAAACCGCGTTCTGCAATGTCGTCCATGCGCCGACTGCGGATTTGAATCTCAATCCATTGTCCGTCAGGACCCATCACAGTAAGGTGAAGCGCCTGATAACCATTGGCTTTTGGACGGCTTACCCAATCTCTGATTCGGTCGGGACGAATACGATAAACATCGGTGATTGCAGAATAGATGTCCCAGCACATATTCTTCTCATCAACACCTGGCATCGGATCAAAGATAATTCGAACAGCATATAAATCATAAACATCCTCAAAAGTGATGCCTTTCGATTCCATCTTGTTCCAAATCGAAAAAGCAGACTTTACCCGCGCGCGCATTTCATAATGCAAACCCATCGCTTTGAGTTTTGCATCGACTGGGCCAGCAAAGTGTTCGAAAAGAATATTTCGTTTCTCCTCCGTCGCTTTCAGTTTATCCTTGATGAAATCATATTCTTGCGGATGCTCGTATTTGAAACTTAAATCTTCGAGTTCGGTCTTGATAGAAAAGAGGCCGAGACGATGTGCAAGCGGCGCATAAATATAAAGTGTTTCACCGGCGATTTTGAATTGTTTGGCAGGAAGCATCGAACCAAGCGTCCGCATGTTATGAAGACGATCGGCAATCTTAATCAGAATCACACGAATGTCGTCGCTCATCGTCAACAGCAATTTGCGGAAGTTTTCAGCTTGAGCGGAAACCTGTTCTCCGAAATAACTGCTTGAAATTTTAGTCAAGCCATCGACAATCTGAGCAATCTTGTCACCGAACATGCTGCGGATATCTTCGACAGTATATTCCGTGTCTTCGACAACGTCATGAAGCAGCGCCGAACAGATAGACGTGGAACCAAGCCCCATTTCTTTGCAGACAATGCGAGCGACAGCAATCGGATGCATGATATAAGGTTCTCCGGAGCGGCGTTTGACGCCGGCATGCGCTTGATTGGCAAAGTTGAAAGCTTTTGTAATGCGCTCTATTTTGCGACGGTGATTTGAATGAATATAATCGTCCAAGAGTGCATTGAAGCCATCTTGAATCATCTGTTCATCAGCCGACAAAACAGGTTTTGTATCTGAAGCGCCCGGCATGGCAAAGATGACACGCGGTGCTTCGACTTCAAAAGGAGCTGACGAACCGTCAGGTGCTGAAGGAGTTTCTGCCACGAAAGTACGCGCTTCTATTTCCGCTCTTCTCGGTTCGGGAAGTGCTTTCTGCATTCGCAGAGTAAACATGGGAAAAGCATCGTCTTTCATGATTCAGTCAACTAAACTACCGGAATCTTCAATATTTGTCCCGGATGAATATTGGCATTCTGAAGATCATTGGCCCGCTTGAGGTCGTCGGTCGAAATGCCAGGATATTTTCGAGAAATAGTATATAATGTATCTCCGGTACGGACTTTATAAGAAGTCCGAGGAGTTGTACTTGTGACTCTGGTTTGAGGCACGACTTCAGCATTGTTCTCTTCAGCCAGTTCAGTCTTTTTGGTCTCTTCAGCAGCCTCCTCTTTTCTCTTCTGCTTGGTTCGGGCAGAAGCCAAAACCATTGTATCGTTACTGTAAATATGCAACTTCAGCCGTTTCCCACGAGAAAGATGATTGGAACGAAGCCGATTCCATGATTTTATTGATTGTGCCGAAACGCCATAATGTCTAGCGATTGCTGCTAGTGTTTCGCCTCGGCGAACGACGTGAGTCACACTTTGGACAACCGGACGCGCAGGTTCGGGATCTTCGATGGAACTTGCGGGAAGAGTTTCGCCCAATAACTCGTCTGAATGATAATTGTAGATAGAATCCTCCTTGTCCATGAAAGCGTATGTCAGCGCTGCCGGTAATTTAAGCACGCAAGGAGCTGTGTTACCAGGAATTATATCACGCCGATACTGCGGATTCAAGGCTCTCAATTGCTGGATGTCAACACCCATCACGTCTGCTATCTGGCGGAAATGCATCATCTTGTTTATCATAACTGTGTCTGTCGCAAGCGGCAAACTGGTCTGAACAGGACAAATATTATGGTCACAATAATAATTCATGATATAATTGACAGCAATGAAAAGAGGAACGTATGAGCGGGTTTCTCTAGGAAGATAAGGATAAATCGACCAGAAATCAGTCTCTCCACCCGAACGACGAATAGCTTTGTTCACATTTCCCGGACCGCAATTATAAGATGCCATTACCAGATTCCAATCGCCAAAGACTTTATACATGTCTTCGAAATATTTGCAAGCGGCTTCAGTCGCTTTCACGACATCGAGACGTTCGTCAATCAAACTGTTGATGTTCAAACCGTAAATTTTTCCTGTTGAAGGCATGAACTGCCAGGTTCCGCTTGCTCCAGCATGCGAACGAGCAACCGGATTCAATGCACTCTCCACAACTGCCAAGTATTTCAATTCGAGCGGCAGATGATGTTTTTCAAGAACATCTTCGATAATCGGGAAATAGAAATCGGCCATGCCGAGAATATAACGGACAAGATTCCGTTTGCGCGCCATGTAAAAAGTGATGCAATCGTGAACGACACTGTTGTAAGGCAACTGTATCACGCTTGGAAGGCGGCTCAGACGCTCGACATAGACAGAATCAGGAAAATCTATATTATAAATGTCGTCATGACAATATTCATTGGTCTTGGTAAAATATTTGACATGCCAAGAATGCAACAAGCTATCGATGTTTTCATCCAAACTCTCAGGAATTGCACCGATTTCAAAAATCAATGAATCTTCAGTAATTGCAGGAAACGGCATTTCCTTAGGCACGTTGTTTTGCGCATTCAACAACGCGAGGGGTAGAAACATACTAAACAGAATCAATATACCTTTTTTCATGTTCTAAAAATTTAAAGCACAATTCAAACCATACGATTGTGCTGTCAAAGTAGTCTTCGGCATAACAGCCGGCGACCAATGAAACGATAGGTCCGGAGAAATATCAAAATCAAAAAGCTGAGCATCAACATAAGCGTCGATAATGCTTATGGCATAAACACCGACCGAAATGATAATACTCAAATCGCGATAACGCCGATAGTAATCTTTTCGTCTCTTCAGATTGCTCTGAAAAGTGGAATTACTGACGTAATTCGCCGGATCAGCGCCAGCCGGAATCAAATCCTGCCAGCTTGTGCTCCAACTGGACGGATTGTCAACGTTCTGAGCATCTTTCATGATGTCGAAATAAGCAGTCTTGTAATCGCTGTAATTGCGGTTATTCCACGAAACAGCGTACATGCAGCCCATCAGTCCGCCATAGACAATCGGAAGCTTCCAGTACTTTTTGTTATATATCTGTCCGAGACCCGGAACCAATGCATATAAGACGGCACGATTCGGATCAGGTTTAAATATTTTAGTCGTCACGCCTTTTCCCATCTTCAAGGTATCCTTGCTTAAGGAATCGACAAGTAACGCTAATTTCAAAGAATCGTCGGCAGCAGGAGCAACCGCAAGTTTTATCGAATCATTTTTCGAATGCGACGGCACCTCGTTCTGCGCAACGGATATAAATGGGAGGCAGCATAGCGATATGAGAAATATACATAATCTGCCGCTCATTTCATTTTATCAAGCAATCTGATTAACCTCTCCAAATCGTCTTCTGATGCAAAAGGAATCGTAATGTGTCCTTTTCCCTTTGTATTGCAGGTAAACTGAACCTTGGTGTGGAAAAAATCAGACAATTGTTGCTTCAATACATTATATTCTTCCGGAAGAAGAGGCTTCCTTGACTTGGGAGCTTTGATAACTTCCGGAGTTTCTTCAGCTTGACGAACGATATCTTCTACCATTCTGACAGACAGCGCCTCTTTCAAAATTCTCTCGTATAGAGCCAGCTGCTTTTTAGGATTTTCAACAGGAAGCAGCGCACGCGCATGTCCCATATCGATTTTCCCGTCTTTAAGCCCCATCTGAATCTCTGCGGGCAGTTTCAGAAGACGCAAATAATTGGCAATCGTCGCACGTTTCTTGCCCACGCGATTACTCAACTGTTCCTGCGTTAAACTATAATTGTCAATCAGTTTCTGATAAGCCAATGCAATTTCAATCGAGTTCAAGTCCTCACGCTGAATATTCTCGATGAGAGCCATTTCGACTATATTGTCGTCTGCTTCGGTACGGATATAAGCAGGAATCTTATCCAATCCGGCCTTGAGAGATGCACGATAACGGCGCTCACCCGAAATAATCATATAATTATCCGGAGTGACTTCTTTTAAAGTAATCGGTTGAATAACACCTAAAGAGCGGATAGATGTAGCCAGTTCTTCGAGAGATTCCTCATCGAACACCGTACGAGGCTGGTCGGGATTGGGTTTGATTTTGCTCAAATCAATCTCGCTTATCGACGATGAACCGCCAGTCGAAAGGTCGTCCATTGTAATCAACGCATCTAATCCTCTGCCTAAGGCAGGTTTCTTTGTAGCCATTATTTTTTGCCTTTATCAATTAATTCCTTAGCTAACGCCATATAATTCAGCGCTCCTTTCGAATCCGCATCATAAAGAAGCACCGGTTTTCCATAACTTGAAGCTTCACTCAACTTGACATTCCGCTGAATGACAGTCGAGAAAACCAAGTCACGGAACGGTCGTTTGACCTCTTCATATATCTGATTAGCCAAACGAAGACGAGCATCATACATTGTGAGCAAGAAACCTTCAATCTCCAATGTCGTGTTCAACTTCGATTTGATAATCTTTATCGTATTCAACAACTTGCTGATGCCTTCGAGAGCAAAATACTCACATTGTACCGGAATCAAAACAGAATCAGCTGCTGTCAAAGCATTTACTGTTATGAGACCTAACGACGGCGAACAGTCAATGAGCATATAATCATAGTCCTCTTTAAGGGGTAAAAGCACTTTCTTCAGCACTTTTTCCCGGTCGGGCAAGTTCAACATTTCAATCTCTGCTCCTACCAAATCAATATGCGACGGAAGAACATCCATGTTCTCCATTTCCGTCTTTGCAATAGCACCGTGGGCATCATCACCATTAATAAGACACTCATAGATGGACCTTTCCACTTTCCTGATATCAATACCTAATCCTGAAGAGGCATTGGCCTGCGGATCAGCATCCACTACAAGCACTTTCTTCTCAAGAGCTGCCAACGATGCAGCCAAATTAATCGTTGTGGTCGTTTTACCTACACCACCTTTTTGGTTTGCTAATGCAATAATCTTTCCCATAATTTCTGATAAAATGCAAAAGTAAAAAAATTATTTGACCTAGCTGTTTTTTCCGCCTATAAAATCTTTTACATGAATAAAAGAGATACATTTAACAAGAATTATTTACATTTGCCGCAAATAAAAGATTCATGTCAGTCGAAGGTAATATTCTAAACACAATCAACAGTCCGGCAGACTTGAGAAAACTAGGAATTGACAAATTGGATGAAGTCTGCTCAGAATTGAGACAATATATTATTGATACCTTATCTGAAAACCCCGGACATCTAGCTTCCAGTCTTGGAACTGTGGAGCTTACCGTCGCTCTTCATTATGTATTCAATACTCCTTATGACCGAATTATTTGGGATGTAGGTCATCAAGCTTACGGACATAAAATATTGACGGGACGGCGGAATGTTTTCCCAACTCTCCGGCAGCTTGGCGGCATTAGCGGCTTTCCTAATCCGGATGAAAGCGAATACGACGCTTTCATTGCGGGACATGCCTCAAACTCCATATCAGCAGCTTTAGGCATGGCAACGGCTTCAAAACTCAAAGGCGAAAAAGACCGTCATATTGTTGCTGTCATCGGCGACGGAGCAATGACAGGCGGCCTGGCTTTTGAAGGGCTCAACAACGCTGCCGTCAACCCTAACAATCTGCTGATTATCCTTAATGACAACAACATGGCAATCGACCATGCTGTCGGCGGTCTGAGCGATTATCTGGTTCACATAACAACCAGCCAACGATACAACGACATTCGGTTTTTTCTATATCGCGCACTTCGCAAACTAAAAATCATCAATAACGACCGTCGGGAACGAATTCTTCGCTTCAACAACAGCGTCAAGGCGATGCTGGCTCAACAACACAACTTCTTTGAAGGTTTCAGTATCCGATATTTAGGTCCTGTCGACGGTCACGATGTCAATTATCTGGTACGCATTCTGAATGTCATAAAAGATATGGAAGGTCCAAAGCTTCTCCATATCAGAACCATAAAAGGCAAAGGCTTCAAACCGGCTGAAGAATCGGCTACCGAATGGCATGCTCCCGGATTGTTCAATAAAGATACCGGAGAACGCATTGTTCTTCCTCATTTAAATGAACCGCAAAAATATCAGGATGTTTTCGGCCACACACTTGTCGAATTGGCTAAAGAGGACAAAAATATTGTAGGCGTCACACCGGCAATGCCTACAGGTTGTTCCATGACATACATGATGAAAGCCTTTCCGTCCAGAGCTTTCGATGTTGGGATTGCAGAAGGTCACGCCGTTACTTTCTCTGCTGGAATGGCAAAAGAAGGGTTAATTCCTTTCTGCAATATCTATTCGTCTTTCATGCAGCGCGCTTATGATATGGTCATTCACGATGTTGCTCTGCAAAGACTTCACGTCATCTTCTGCCTCGACCGCGCAGGATTGGTCGGCGAAGATGGTCCTACTCACCAAGGTGTATTCGATTTGGCTTATTTCCGTCCTATTCCGAATATGATTATCTCTGCTCCGCTCAACGAATGGGACCTGCGTAACCTGATGTTCACGGCTTACAAAACCAACAACGGACCATTTGTAATTCGCTATCCACGCGGCCGCGGAGAAGAAAAGAACTGGCACAATGAAATTCGGATTCTTCCAATCGGAAAAGGGAGAAAACTGACTGACGGCAAAGACCTTGCGATTGTTTCTATCGGTGCAATCGGCAACGAAGTCTCCAAAGCTATTGATAAGCTCAAAGAACAAAATATTTCTGTCGCCCATTACGACATGATTTATCTCAAACCTATTGATGAAGAACTGCTTCACGAAATCGGTAGGCAGTTTCAGTTCGTCATAACTGTTGAAGACGGCGTTGTCACAGGCGGATTGGGAAGCGCCGTTGTTGAATTCATGGCTGCAAACGATTACTATCCGATAATCAGACGCATCGGCGTGCCTGACAGATTCATCGAAGTCGCATCTGCTTGCCAGCAACATAAGATTTGTGGAATGGATGCTGAAGCTATTGCATCTGCAGCCATTCATTTACTTAAAGACAAAAAGGTATGAAAATTGTTATAGCCGGAGCTGGAGAAGTTGGAACTCACTTGGCAAAAATGCTTGCCCGTGAGAGACAAGACATCACGCTGATTGATTCAGACCCTGAAAAACTACAGAAAATCGGCAATCAGAATGCAGAAATAATGGCTGTCCGTGGAAATCCTACAGCCATAAAAGACCTCAAGGAAGTCGGCGTAGGAAAAGCAGACCTTTTCGTTGGCGTCACGCCAGAGGAAACTGCCAACATCACAGCTTGTATGCTCGCATCCAAACTCGGAGCGCATAAAACTCTGTCTCGAATAAACAATTATGAATATCTGCAGCCTGAGAACAAGGATTTGTTTGAAAAAATGGGCATCAATTCTATGATTTACCCGGAAATGCTGGCTGCAAGGGAAATCGTCACTGCTGTCGCTCGTCCTTGGACAAGACAATATTGGGAACTTTTCGGCGGAACAATCATCTTAATCGGCGTGAAGGTCCGCACAGGCTCGACTTTAGTAAACAAAAAGCTTTCAGAGCTTCTCGTTGACCAGAAATATTTCCATATTGTTGCCATTCAACGCAAGAACGAAACCATCATTCCTTATGGCTCTGATGCGATTGAAGATGGAGATATCGTGTTCTTCACAACGACGAGAGACCATATTGAAGATGTGAGAATCCTGGCAGATAAGAAGAATCCTGATGTCAAAAAGGTCTTTATCATGGGCGGAAGCCGCATAGCTATTCGCACGTGCCAATATTTACCTGGAAATATCCGCGTCAAGCTGTTCGAAATGGATAAAGAAAAGAGCAATCGCATTGCAGAAATGGTGCCAGGAAATGTTCTGACTATTTATGGTGACGGCCGCGACACTGAGCTTTTGCTTCAAGAAGGTATTCAAGACGCACAAGCTTTCATTGCTCTTACCGAGAACTCAAGCACCAACATTCTTGCCTGCCTCGCAGCAAAACGTTTTAAAGTATTTAAAACCATAGCAAAAGTTGAAAATATCGACTATATTCCAATGGCAGAAAGTATGGATATCGGTTCAGTTATCAACAAGAAACTGATTGCCGCAAGCCACATTTATCAATTCCTGCTCGACGCAGACGTTTCTAATGTCAAATGTCTGACCTTCGCCAACGCCAATGTTGCGGAACTAGTTGCCCGTCCTGATTCGAAAATCACACGCAAAGAGGTGAAAGACCTTCGTCTGCCAAGAGATATGACACTCGGTGGACTTATTCGCAACGGCCAACCGATGATGATCAAAGGTAATACGCAAATTGAAGCCTACGACCATGTAGTTGTTTTCTGTCTCGATACAGCTATGCATATTTTGGAGAATTATTTCAATTGACGAATTATGCTGAATATTAAATACATCGTGAAAATGCTCGGGATGATGTTCATCCTAGAGACTTTTTTCATGCTGATTGCTCTGCTTGTCGCACTTTTTTATCGAGGCAATGATGTCGTACCATTTCTCCAAACAAGCGGAATCACTTTTGTTGTTGGTATAATTTTCTATGCCATAGGATTTAAAGCAAATGAGAACAATGCCGGAAGACGCGAAGGAATGTTGACTGTGTCTCTTACTTGGTTTCTTCTTTCTGCCTTAGGAATGTTGCCTTTCTTATTAGGAGGTTATGTCAACAATGTTGCTGATGCATATTTCGAGACAATGTCGGGATTCACGACAACAGGCGCATCCATTATAAAAGATGTTGAAGCATTGCCTCACGGCATTGTGTTCTGGAGAAGCCTTTTGCAATGGCAAGGCGGCATTGGAATGGTTGTCTTTACTGTGGCGCTTCTTCCTATCTTCGGCGGCGGAGCAACACAAATGTTCAATGCGCAAACGACCGGCATTTCTCACGAGCGCTTCAGACCGCGCGTCACACAAGTCGCAAAACGTCTTTGGAGTGTTTATGTCGGACTGACCATTATCCTTGCTATCCTTCTCTGGGCTGGTCCAATGGACCTTTTCGATGCGATTAATCACGCTTTGACAACAATTTCTACCGGAGGTTATTCAACAAAAAATGCCAGTGTCGGATACTGGGATTCTGACTATGTCTATATTATATTGACAATCTTCATGTTCATTTCTTCCTGCAACATGACCTTGATTTACTATCTGTTCAATGGTAATATCAAGAAAGCGTTCAAGGACGAAGAACTGCATTGGTTTTTCTGGATTTTTGTCATCTTCGTGGTATTAACGACAGGTTGGTTATTGTACATCGGAGACACAAGTTCTATCGGCGTTGCACTTAGGAAAGCTTCTTTCCAGGTTTCAACACTCATATCTTCAACAGGTTTCTGTCCAACTGACGACTTTGCCACATGGGGAACACCATTCTCATTCCTTGCAATTCTTATCATGATTATTTGCGGTTGCGGCGGTTCAACTGCAGGCGGACTAAAAGCGGGAAGAGTTGCTGTCCTGGTGAAAAATCTTTTCAATGAATTCAAAAAACAGACGCATCCACAAGCTGTCATTCCAGTCAGAATGAACGGCGCAGCAATTCCTAACGATGTAGTGAACAGGGTATTAGCCTTCTCATTCGCTTATATTCTGCTTTTCTTCATTGGTGGATTACTTTTAATGCTCCAAGGCATCAGCTTCGAAGACTCATTAGGAGCTTCCATTACAGCAATCAGCAACTGCGGTCCGGGACTCGGGAAGTTCACGAACGGAAATTTCTCTGAAATCACAGATGTTGCTAAATGGCTTCTCTCTTTTATGATGGCTGTCGGACGTTTGGAAATATTTACAGTATTAACTCTCTTAGTTCCTGGATTCTGGAAACAATAATGAAAAGGAAATTATCTCTCTTTATCGCGTGCTTCATTGCAATCGCCACATCGGCTGTAGCTCAACAAGAAACTAAGGACCTGCTTCCTGAACATACTTTCACGAATGGCATAGAAGGTCCTGCAACTGATAAAGCCGGCAATCTTTATGCAGTAAACTATGCCGAAGAAGGAACCGTCGGAATTGTACGTTCCGACGGAACACATGCTCTTTATGTAAAACTTCCAAGTGGCTCAACTGGCAATGGCATCCGTTTCAACCGCAGTGGAAAAATGCTTGTGGCCGATTACACAGGGCACAATATTCTTGCTGTCGATACAGCGACAAAAACCATTTCAGTCTTTGCGCACGAATCATTGATGAACCAACCGAACGACATCGCTCTTGCGCCTAACGGGAACATTTACGCAAGCGATCCGAATTGGAAAAACAAAACGGGACAACTTTGGCTAATCCGACCAAATGGAAAAGTCGTTCAACTTGGCAAAGAACTGGGCACGACGAATGGCATTGAAGTCAGTCCGAACGGCAAAACTTTGTACGTCGACGAATCGGCCCAACTGAAGCTTTGGGCATATCCAATCAAGAAAGACGGAACTGTCGGAAAACGCAAGTTGATTCATACTTTTGAAGGTTTCGGAATGGACGGCATGAAAACAGACGTCAAAGGCAATATTTATCTTTGCCGCTATGACAAAGGAACCATCGCAGTTCTTTCGTCTAAAGGCAAGCTACTGAAAGAGATTCAATTGAAAGGGAAACAGCCTTCAAACATCACTTTCGGAGGGAAAGACAATCGCCAATGCTTCGTGACTCTTCAAGACCGCGGCTGCTTTGAAACTTTCACAGCTCCATTTCCCGGACGTGAATAAAGAATTCAATTAGACTAACGCACTTTATTCTGATTATAATGTGGAGTCACTTTATAGTTGAAATACAACATACTGACGACACAGAGAATTGCACCGATAAAGTACACCATTTCAAATCCTGAAACTTCAGCAATCAATCCGCTGAGAATAATACCCGCACCGATTCCTAAATCCCAAGAAGTCAAATAAGTACTGGTGGCTGTCGCACGCTGGTTATTTGGCGCCAAATTGATAAACAGCGTATTGTAAGCAGGAAAAATGATGCCGAAACCGACTCCTAAAAAAACGGCTACGGAATAGAAAAGGATATTGCTGAACAGCATGTTCCAATGAGTCAGCTGCGAACAACTGGCAAGAAAAACAAAAGCGGCAATCACAGGATAAAAACCGAAACGAATGCTTTGCGTGACATAACCGCGGTCGACAATTCGACCTGCAAAAATGCGTGAAACGCCCATTCCAACAGCCATAAAAGTGAAAAAGAATCCTGTTGGAGCTGTAATTCCAATCTCTTTCGCATAAACAGCAACAAAATTAGTCGTCGCACCATAAGGAATGGAAAGCAACAACAAAGCAAGACCGGCAGGAATGCCTTTAAGCAATACGAAACGGTCGAGTGAAATCGGAGGCCGCTTTGTCCGGGGTTTCGTGGGAGTTTTCACAAGCGAAGCATCTTCATTCCTTAAAACAAATACATATGAGCAGATTTAAAATTCATGAGGTAAAAACACACACAACAGAGAATGACATAACAAAAGAAACAGCAATCTTCAGGCGCAGATTAGAGGTCAGCGCACGGAAAAATGTAATCTTCACATGCAGATTAAAGGTTTTATTTTTAAAAACGTAATCTTCACACGCTGATTAGAGTTTTTATTTCTGGAAACGTAATCTTCATACGCAGATTAGAGTTTTTATTTCTGGAAACGTAATCTTCACACGCAGATTAGAGTTTTTAGTTTTGAAAATGTAATCTTCACATGCAGATTTGAGTTTTTATTTTTGGAAACGCAATCTTAACATGCAGTTTAGAGTTTTTATTTCTGGAAACGTAATCTTCACACGCAGATTAGAGTTTTTATTTTTGGAAACGCAATCTTAACATGCAGATTAGAGTTTTTATTTCTGGAAACGCAATCTTAACATGCAGATTAGAGTTTTTAGTTTTGAAAATGTAATCTTCATATGCAGATTAGAGTTTTTATTCCTGGAAACGCAATCTTCATACGCAGATTAGAGTTTTTAGTTTTGAAAATGTAATCTTCACATGCAGATTAGGTTTTTTTCATTTGGAACCTCTGCCGACAGCTGAAGATTGAAAAACGAACATTCATTACCTCTCGGATTGCACCGATTCCAATAGAATCATTTTCGGATTGGTATTCCTATCATGAAACGATTGCAAATCTATCAAATGGGACTTTCGGCCTCCAGTGCGGGTTTGGGAAATTTCTACAGATTAATTAACGATGGTGCAAATGTCATTAAAGGTGGTATTTATATCATCATGGCTGCAATATTTGCTAAAAAAAAGCGCACGATGAATATTTTCAATCGTGCGCCGGTATAGCATTAAAAATTGAGGGTCTCTTTTAGCCGACTGTTACAACCTGAACTACTGATGCCCAATCTGCTACAGTCACATTGCTCGTGTAATTTCTTGAAAGGTCGAAATTGACCGTCAGCTGTTTTCCTGCTTGCGCATTGAGCGTCTGGGCGTTTTTGACGTTTTCGCTCGAAAGTATCAGCTTGTTGTCTTTGTATAGCTCTATCGTTACGTTGTCGGACGGAAGCACTGACGTAGTCTTCGCCGTCAAAACTCCGTTTGAATTCAGCGTTGCAGGAATGATGTACTCGATGTCGCTTCCCGTCATCTGGCCCTCGGCATTGATTGAGCTCTTCGACTTCTTAACCTTGTAGAAGTATGTGCCTTCGAGCGAATCGTAAACCTTGAGGACTCCGCTTGTCGTCAGAGACACGGATGAAACCTTGCGCTCGATGGTGAGCGTCTGGCTTCCCGCCTTTGATGCCGTGCTGTAAAGAACCGTCTTTCCGTAGAACAGGTCGCCGGAAGTAGATACGACTCCGTTATCGCTCTTGAGCGACATCTGAAGGTCTGATATGATGTTCGCGTTGCTCATCGACGTCAGGTCTGATGAGGAAGCTCCTGACCATGCAGCTACCGTGATCTTCTCCGATCCAGGAACGCTGAGCGTGATAGTCTTGTTCTGCAACGCATAGTTCCGGTCAACCGTCATCTGGCTGACGAACTCGTTCTTCTCGTTGAATACGTACAGAGTCGTGTAATCAACGTCGCCCCTTGTCGAAATGTCCTTGCCGTCACTCGTCACCTTCAGGGTGAACGAAAAGTCCGACGACTTCGTCAGAGGTGTGGAACCCTCCGTGACAGTGTCGTCGATGCCGCCTGTAGCGCTGCAACCAGTTAACGAGAATGCTGCTGCGATTGCGAATATGCAACCAAGTACCGAAATTTGTGAAGACTTTACCATAACCCTAAACTTTTAATGCCGTGAAACTTTAAACCCCTACTCTGTCTGCGAGAACCCCGATTTCCTCTTCCCTATACATGTACCCT
>Ga0183095_10470_pt2 | contig 57979 bp, 41 predicted proteins | sample BioMet4_FD_130346 | JGI IMG/M metagenome (GOLD analysis project Ga0183095, IMG submission 130346) | Microbial communities from bioreactor (seeded with sewage sludge) at LBNL, California, USA - Biofuel metagenome 4 (v2) (version 3) | ecosystem: Engineered > Bioreactor > Anaerobic > Unclassified ...
TACGGCTTGCGCCTCCGGATAGACACCGCCACTACTTTCCCGCTGGCTGGAGGACGAGGCCCTTCGATCGCGCCGATCGAGCGCTTGGGCAATTCAGTAGGTTTCCCCGCTGGATGGCATTATTAAACCATAGGTCAAAAAACTGTCAATTATTATTTTTAGGGAGAAATGAAAATCGCCGTTTTATCGTTCTTTTTATTTCCCCAAACACCATAAATCAAAAGAAAACCCTCCACGATGGGAGGGTTAGAAATCAAAGAGAACGAAGCTTATTGCTGTTTGGCGACGAAGGCTTTGATGCCAACGCCAAGGCTTAACAAGCCCGAGACCGCAGCGGCGATCGCGGCAGCGAGGAAGCCCCAGCCTAACGTCAGAGTGACTTTGCCATCAAGGTAATTGCCAACCAAGTTCTTCGCCAGGAAGAAGAGAACGGCGGTCACGATGAAGCAGAGACCCGCGACGATGTCCATAAAGCCGACGCCTTTTTTGCCGCCTTGGCCAAAGCTGAAGACGAAGGCGAGAATCTGGAAGAGACCGCCAACGCAGCCAAGAACAAACGCGGTAATGAGACCGCCATACGGCCCGCCCTGCTCCGGATTAATCCGAGCGGAGCTATTGCCGAAAACAAAATCATAGCCAACAATCTGATCGCCTTGAGAAGTGACAAGGCCCGTCCCAAGGGGGAAGAGCATCGCGGCGATGCTGGCAATGAGGATGACGATTCCAAGGAGTACTAACAATCCATTATTCTTTTTCATGAGTGAACAATCCTTTTCGTTGAAACGAAACTATCTTACTAGGATATTACCTCTTCTTCAAGAAGAGAGAATGGAGAAATTTAAGCCAAACGGATGCTAATTTTCGCTCCAGCGTCCGTTTGATCCCCGAAGGAAATCGCATAGGGGAAGCTTGAGCCGTCGTTCATGCTCGTTTTCTTGGGGAAAGATTGGGCGTAGCTCTCGAAGGTGAATTGATCACCGCTTTGGAAGAGAGTCCCGTTGTCGGCAACGGCATCTTGGGTGGTATCAAAGTTCCGCTTTTGAGTGCAATCGAGCTCCTGAATCAACCGGAAATCCTGATTGACGGCGTTGTAACTGTTGCTGTTGGAATGAGCCCCTTGGGTGAAAAAGGCGTCGTCGGAAACCAGCTCGTCAGTATAGGCGACGAATTTCCCCGTCGAAGCGCTCATTTTGGCTAAACGGGCATCAACATGGTAAATCCGCACGCCGTTCTCCGTAAAACCTTGGACCCCATTGCCCGGATAAGCCGCATCCGAATCTTTTTGGTTCAAATCCGTCGGGGTGTAATATTCGAGAAGCAAATATTCGTCAAAGGCGCTGCCATTCCAGCCATCGCCCGTTGGCAAAAGAATGGATTCGCCGGTTTTTGAGGCGGGGTTGAGGGCGATTTCGCAATCGCCTTTCACCACATAGGGCGTCTCCCAGCCAAACACAAACTTGCTGTAGGCATCATGATCGATGATGTTTCCGTCCATCATATCGACCCAAGCCATCGGGCCATAGTTGTCGGTCCCATCGACGCTGGAAGCAACATAGTAATCATCGAGACCCAATAAGTGTCCCGTCTCGTGAACGTAGGTGTGAACGTCATAACCCTTAGCGCCATAGCCTTCGTTCATGAAATCGAATGAGGCCCAGCAATAATCGCCGCCAACCGGATCCGTGGCGCTCAAAGTGGTGCCCGAAATCGCACTGTAATCCCAATAGGTATAAGCCCAGAAATCATCTTGAGATAAACCATTCGTCTCCGTAAAATGCGGCGCGCTATAAACGAGCCAAACGCCATCGATAATGCCATCTTTGTTGTTATCGTAGTCCGCGATGTCGGTGTTGTTTTTCTTGTACCATTCCACCGCTTTCTCAAGAATCGTCCATGTCGGCTGATAATAATCGGCAAAAGTCCCGGTCGTGCAAGTCAGGGCAGAAAGCTCTTCGGCCTTGTATCCGCAATCGAACCAATCGGTCACTTTGCCCGAAAGTTTTAAGGCGCCGTAGGAGGATTTTTCATAATAGGAAGCCAAGCTCTCCCACGAAGTCTCAGAGGATTGGCCAAAGAAAGTCGTTTTGATTTTTTCGAGATTCTCCGCCGTGGCATTCGCCGCGTAATCTTTGATCTCTACCGGAATGACCAAAAGCTTTTGCGAACCCGTTGAAGGCAAGACCGGGGTTTCATTGGCCTTGAGCACTTGCTCTTGGTTATAACGTGAGCTCTCCTTGGAATAAGCTGCGCCATCGCTGACCACGACATCAACCGTTTGAGTCAAAGCCGCTCCGCTGGCCGTGAATTCGGCGGGGATTTGAACAGAAATCTTTGCAGAACCCGCCTTAATTCCCGTAACGAGTCCCGTTGAGGAAACACTGGCGACATCATTATCCGAAGAAGTATACGTCGGCGTCACCGCTTGTGATGGAGTAGTCGTGAGCTTTAACTGTTTGGTCGCACCAACGCCAAGATAAGGCAAAACGCTCGGTGAAACCGTGAAGGATTTGACTTTCTTCGCCCGTTTGGCGGCACTGGGCCCGTAAAAGCCAATCGAATAGACGTCCGTCTGTTGATTCTTCGAAACACTCAAAGAGAAACTGGATATCTTGGCTTGAGAATAGGTAATGGAATAATCGGCTGTTTCCGCACCGATGGTGAGGCTATGAGCCGTGGAATCACAATCCGCTTTGGCCGAAACGATCGGGGTTTTGTAGACATTATACGAACGGAGAGAAAGCATCACCAAATCCACAACGAGCGGTTGGGCAAAAACGATATTTAAAGTTCCGTTGGCTTTCGTTGTCGCCATTTTTAAAGGCCCATTATCGCGGTAACAAGAAATTCCGGATAATTGGGAGCCCGTGGCTCCTTCTTCTTGATAAAGGCCAGTGAAACTACTTAAAACGCTGGTGCTAGTGCCCGTGGCGTTAAAGGTAATCAGGGCATAGGAGTCCTGAAGGAACTCCGAAGAAGCCGCCGCCGAACTCGTGACGGGGTTACTTGAAGAAGCCGCGTTCGAGGAAACCGGAACGGAATCGCTCGCCGAAGATCCGCTCGAAGAAATGCTATGCGAGCCACAGCTCGCCAATAGCCCTGCAGTGAGAAGCAATAAGGGAACAACGCGTTTCTTGATCATAAGGGTCCCTCCATGAGGTGACTTTAGATAATAGCAAAAAGAAGCGCGTTTTCCTATGAGAGAATGGTTTTAGAGAGAAATCGAGACGGTGACTGACTCATCGCTGATGCCAGAGAAGGCAACGGTGAAGGGGAATTTATGGCCATCATTCATCGTAGACGTGGGAAAACTATGAGCGTAGGAAGCAAAAGAGAAACTATCGCCATTTTGGAAGAGGCTGGTGTTATCCGCCAAGGCGGGCAATATGGATGTCTTGCCGCCCTTCGTGACGGTTAAGGGGTCGGTATCGAAATTCCGCTTCTTCGTGCAATCCATTTCTTGGACAAGGCGGAAGCCAAGCGTCGTTCCGACCCTTTCGTTGTAAGAACTGGAATTGGAATGGGCCATCATGGTATAACTGGTGTCATTCGAAACAACCGTATCGGAATACGTGAGGGTTTTGCCAGTGATTTTTGCTAAACGAGCGTCCACGTGATAGATCCGAACGCCATTGGTGGTAAAGCCTTGCTGCTCATTATCCGGATAGGCAGCATCCGAATCTTTCTTGTTGAGAAGGGTTGGAGTGTAGAACTCTAAGAGCATATATTCATCGAAAGCGCTGCCATTCCAACCATCGGTCGTGGTTGGCAAAAGTATCGCCTGGCCTGTCGTTGAGGAGGGTTTTAAGGTGATCGTGGTCGCGCCGGTGACGACATAAGGCTTGATCCAGCCTAAGGCGAACTTGCTATAGGCGTCGTGGTCGATGATGTTGAAATCCATCATATCGATCCGGCCCATCGGGCCATAGTTGGTGGTGTAGGAACTCGCGGTATCGCTGACATAATAATCATCAAGCCCCATCAAGTGGCCGGTTTCATGAATATAGGTGTGGGCATCGATTCCAGTATCGCCATAGCCTTTGTACATGAAATCATACGAAGCCCAGCTATAACGGAAAGGAATGCAACTATCAGTCTTCCCTCCGTTATTGGCGACCGTTTCGTAAGGTAAAAGATCCGAATAGGTATAGGCCCAGAAGTCGGTGGAATCCAAAGCGGTATCCGTTTGAGCATCGGGAGCGCTATTGACGAGCCAAACGGCATCGACAACGCCATCGCTATTGCTATCGAACTCCGAACCGTCGCTTTGATAGGTGCTCTTATACCACTTATAGGCATCTTCAAGCACGGTCCAAGTCGGTTCATAGGCACTCTTGTAACTGGAAGTGCCAGAATAGGTCAAAGCCGATAATTCTTTGCTGGTGTAGCCCGAATCAAACCACGGGGTAACGATTCCGTTGATCAAGAGCTGGCCATAAGAAGATTTGTAATAGTAGGAAGCCAAACTCTCCCACGAGGTATCGGAAGGGTTGCCAAAGAAAGCTTTCTCGATGTCCGTTCGAACGGAATCCGTCGCGTTGTCTTTAAAGTCATCGATGATGACCGGGACCACCAAGATATTGAGCTTGCCTTTGGATGGCATCATGAAACCCGAGCCCGAACTTTCCACGTCGCTTTGTGTGAAAGAGGTGGCTTTTGCAGAGTAATTTGTCCCATCCGCCCCATAAGTCGCCTGAGGTGCACCATAGGTGGACCCGTCTTGCGAAGCCACGGCCAAGCCCGAGGTAATTAAGCTTTTGCCTCCGTTGATGGTACTCCAAAGATTAAAGGTGCATGAGGATAAACCTGCCACCGCTAATGCCCCAAGCGGTAGGAGGATAAATTTTTGATAATGTTTGTTCTTCATTGTGATGGCCTAAAGGATTGCCTTCCTTCTATTAACATTCTAACCTTTTTATCTATTGGCACAAATTAAAAGACCGCTAAACTCACCGAAGAGTCAAAGCGGTCTTTAAGTAATCGAGAAACAGCGTTTTAGGCAACGGCGCTAACGGTGACCTTGATCGACGAATCTGTCGAATCAGAGAAAGCCAAGGTATACGGCTCCGTAGTGCCATCATTCATCGTCGTCTTGTTGGCGAGGAAGTTCGCGCCATAAGTCGCGACCGAGAAACTATCCCCATCCTGGAAAAGCGCCGCATTCGTCGCGCCCTCTTTCGTGAGGAGAACGTTATCGGCCGGAATAAGCGAAATCAACTTGAATTCAGAATTCAAACCGCTCTTACTCCGACTAATGGAGTTACTGGCAGCCACCATCGTGTAGGTCGCTTTCGTCGTTCCGCTTTCGTCCTTATAAGGCTCAACGAATTTAATGGTGTCAGTGTAGCTATAAGCGCCCCAGCCGCCATTATAATCTGCGGTGCAAAGCCGAGCATCGACGTGGAAGATTCTCACGCCGCGTTCTGTAAAGCCTTGCTTCTTATTTCCGGCATATTTCGCCACACTGTCTTTTTCGTTCAAGACCGTCGGGGTGTAATATTCAAGCAAGAGATACTCGTCGAAGGCCGTGCCATTCCAGCTATCGCCCGTCGGAATCAAGACCGCTTCGCCCGTCTCGGCCAAAGAGTTGAGAGTGATCGTCGTCGGACCGCTCACCACCATCGGATCAATCCAGCCCAAAGCAAACTTGCTAAAGGCATCATGATCGATGATGTTGTAATCCATCATGTCAAGACCTCCGATCGGGCCGATTCCGCCATCGTAGGTGTAATAATCATCGAGACCCATCATATGGCCCGATTCGTGAATGTAGGTATGCGCGTCGACTTTATCGCCGTTATAACCTTCGTTCATAAAATCGTAAGAAGCCCAACAATACTTAGAAGGATTCGGCGATGCCACAGAGCCGTTCGTCCGGTAATCGTTGAACGTGAAAGCCCACCACAAATTGGTATTCGTCGTATCGTAATCGATGTTATAGACCATCCAAACGCCATCAAGATAGCCGTCGCCATTGTTATCGAAGCTCGTCAAATCGGTGTTGTAACGGTTCTTAGCCCATTTCACTGCTTCTTCCATGATCGTCCAAGTCGGAGAGTAGGTTTTGCCCCAGGTCGAGTCCGTCAAGACACCTAATTCAGCTTTCGTATAATTAGCGTCGTACCATTCCGTAACAGCGCCTTCGAGTTTCGTCTGCTGATAGGAACTCTTGTAATAGAAGCTTGAGACTGACTCCCACCCAGTATCCGAAGGCTTGCCGAAGAACGAATTATAAATATTCGTTCTACCTGTTTCGCTCACGTTAGTATCGTCACCTTTGATGTGAACCGGAATGACCAAGATCTTGGCTACACCCGAATCGGCATGAGCATCCAAAACCTCGGTTTGCGAAGCGCTTTCCACCTTGGTATAGGTGTAAGGGGTCGCCGTCGAAGCGAAGTTGGTTCCCGTGCGATCCGCCGCCTTGGCACTGCCGCCAAAGGCGCTAAAGTCATTATCGAAAACCTTCATATTATCGGCTGGGTCATAGACAGTTACCGTCTTGGTGTCTTTGAGATTACCAGTCGAATCAGTCGCTGTGACCGTGGTCGAACCTGCCTTGACGCCGGTGATCACGCCAGTCGAAGCGTTGATCGTCGCGATTGAGGTATCGGCAACGCTCCAAGTAACCCGCTGATAAGTCGCGTTCGAAGGCGAAACGGTTGCGGTTAAAGTTTGGGTATTATAAGTGCCAACGGGGACTTTGATGTCCGTTTGATCAATGGCAACACTCGTAGCCGCCACTGGCGTTCCTACAACATACGAGAAAGTAACCGATGCTAAGCGAACAACTTTGCCCTTGGAAGCAAAGGTAATTTCTGAAGTGACGTTGGTATTGTTGGCGAAACTCGCAAAATTATAGGTGAGAAGACTCTTGGAAGTCATCGCCACCGTTTCGTTAACGCCAGCCGCCGGAGCGGTGCAAACCAAATTGGCGCCCGAAGCCAAAATACCAGCAGCGCTGACGCTGACCGAAGTCACCGCGGCATTACCACCAAGCCGAATGGTCAGCGAACCCATCGTCGTACTTGCACCCAAGCTTACATAGCTCTTACCTGTAAGCTGATAAACATCAATAGGCAAAACGCCTTCAAATAATGGGCTGGTTGAAGAATAGAAAGGATCAGCCTCCGTTAAAGCTTCCGTCGTGGTGACGCCAACCGAAGTCAAATCAACCGTGACAACGTTCGTGTTCACGCTCGAAGAAGATTCCGCGCTGGAAGACATCGTAGAAGACGACGAGATCAGGTTCGAGGAAGTCGCTGCACTGGAACCGGCGCCGTTCGAAGAAGAACTACTCGCCGCGGTGGAAGAGACCGCCGCGCTCGAAGACAACGTGTGTCCCCCGCAAGCGCCTAAGCAAAGCAGGGCTGCAGGCAATAAGAATAAAACATTACTTTTTTTCATCATTTTTTCTCCTTTGATGAATCGGAGGGGTCTTGGACAGATCCTTGAGACTGCGAATCAGAATCGGCAAGATGCTCATGTCGCTTTTCATTCAGAAGCGCCTCTTCCTTGGCGGCTTCTTTAGCCTTCGCGGCATTGCTAATATCAAGGCTCTTAATCTCTTCACGATATTTCACTTCCTCAGCATCGTTGCAGAGGATCCAGTGTCCTGGAAGAATCTCACGGAACGTCGGCTTTTGTTTGCTATAGTCGTGAGTTTTAGACGGATTGTAGACCTTACGAATTCGGTTCTTTTCCGACAAGGGGTCCGGTTTTGGAATCGCGGAGAGCAAGGCTTTGGTGTACGGATGAAGGGGATGGAGGAAGAGTTCGTCGCTCGTCGCCAATTCCACCATATTTCCGAAATACATGACCGCGATGCGATCGCAGAAGTATTTAACAACCGAGAGGTCATGAGCGATGAACATTAAGGTCAAGCCCATTTCCTTTTTAATATCATTGAGTAAGTTGAGAATCTGCGCGCGAATTGAAACGTCAAGCGCGGAGATCGGCTCATCACAGATAAGGAAACGAGGGTTCATCACCAAGGCACGGGCGATGCCGATACGCTGACGCTGACCACCGCTAAATTCGTGGGGATAACGAGAAGCGTATTCTGGAATCAAACCGACCTTCTCAAGGATGTCGACACATTTTTGATGGTTGGCCGCTTTGTCGTATTGGTGTTGAATGTGAAGACCTTCTTGAATAATATCTTCAACCGTCATGCGCGGATCTAAGGAATCGACCGGATCCTGGAAGATCATTTGAATCTCCGACATCAAGCGTTTATTGATGTGCTTGTTATCATAACGGATCGAAGCAATGCGATCTTTTTGTTCTTTGAGGTGCTTAGATTCTTCTTCGCGGAGCGTTTTGACCTTTTGCTCATACTCCGTGTGGATTGAGGCGATTTGCTTCTTTCGCTCCTCTTCCGATAAGCCGAAGGGCGCTAAAGCATTCTTCTCTTCTTCTTGGAGGGCGGTTTCTTTCGCCGCGTAATCGGCACGAATCTGTTCCAATACGATATCGTTATCGTCTTGGCTCGGATCGTTCTTTTCTTTAATCTCTTCGGCTTTTTCGAGCTTCAGCGCATTGAAACGCGATTTATAAAGTTCTTCGAGTTTGATCTTGTCAACGTTATCGCCGCTGACAGAGAGCAAATGAATTTTCGCCGCCTCTTCAACGCGAAGGGCTTTGATTTTTTCCCGGGTGTGAATCCGCGACCACTTGATTTCTTTTTCGTTCCAACGGGTGCCGCCGCTAATACGATAACCTTTGTAATAAATCGATCCCGAAGTGATGTTGTAAAGACGGATGATCGAACGACCAGTCGTGGTCTTGCCGCAACCGGACTCACCAACGAGGCCGAAGCACTCGCCCTCTTTAATCTGGAAAGAAATATCATGGACGGCTTTGGTTTTATAGCCGCCACCCATATCAAAGAATTGCTTCAGATGTTCCACCGAAAGCAAAACGTGTTGATCCACCAATTCCGGCTTATAGGTAATCCCATAATTCCGGAAACGTTCGCCCATTTCGAAAACATCGCGTTCGGCGGTAGCGTAATCGTTTACACTCGGAACGAACTTGCCCTCTTGAATCGCCTGGAGTTTGGCCTCGTAGGCCTTTTTCGCTTCAGCAAGTTTTTGTTCAAGCGCGGCGTTTTTTTCGCTGGCCGCACCATTTTTCTTTTGCTTTTCGAGGTTCTTCTTTTTGCCATCCTCAAATAAGACGTTGGCTAAATGACGTTGCGCCTTTTTTAGATCATTCAACCGAAAACGAACGTGGCCAGAAGAGGAAGACTTTTCGCCTGCATCCCTGACCGCCTTTAAATAGGCCAAACGGGCTTTTGCTTCCTCATAAGGGGCAGCGACTAAACTTTTATCGCCAAATTGGCTGAGAAAATCCATGTTCATGGGTTAGCCTCCTTCTTCTTCGAGGCGGCGCCATTGATTTCATCAAGAGTAACCCCGGCCTTCTTAAGCGAGTTCATGATACGAGCCTCAACAATACGCGGCATGATCGCCTGAGGCGCTTTCGGATCCAAAAGCCAAGTCGAGGCATAATGCGACTCGGTAATCTTATACATCGGTGGTTGCTCTTTGAAGTCGATGCCCATCGCGTATTTGCTGCGGAAAGCAAAGGCATCGCCTTTCGGCGGGAATAACATGTTCGGTGGGGTGCCAGGAATCGCTTCGAGGCGCTCTTTGGAATCGATATCCGGAATTGAAGAGAGCAAAGCCCAAGTGTAAGGATGAACCGGCTCGTAGAAGATTTCGTTGGCGTTGCCATATTCGACAATCTTGCCCGCATACATCACGGCGACACGGTCCGCCATGTTGGCCACCACACCCAAATCGTGAGTGATGAAAATACAACTCATATTGCGCGAAGCCTTTAACCGATTAATCAATTCGAGGATTTGGGCCTGAATTGTGACATCAAGCGCAGTCGTCGGCTCATCGCAAATCAAAATCTCCGGGTTAGCGGTTAAGGCAATCGCAATAACGATGCGCTGGCGCATGCCGCCGGAAAACTCAAACGGATATTGATAGAAACGGCGCTCCGGATCGGGGATGCCGACTTCCTTCATGATTTGAACCGCGCGGTCTTTCGCTTCTTTCTTCGTCACGCGGATCTGCGAAACATAGCGGCGGCGCTCAGAGACAAACGCGGCATAGTTCTTCCCCATCTCTTTGAAATGAAGGAGGTTGCTGAGCAAAGGTTTTTCCAACTCGCGGTGTTCGTTCCAAAGTTTCTGGTGATAGGCATTAACCTTTTTCTTGGCTTGTTTTTTCGCAGCGTTTAAAGCGGCTTTCTTCTGCTTCAAAACAACCTTGTAACCTTTGATTTTTTCTCGGGAAGAGGCAATCTTCTTTCGCTTCTCAGGATCGACATTGCCGCCTTTTCTTCGTAAAAGATGAATTTCGTTCTTCTCAATCAAAATCAAGTTTTGGGTATTCTTAAAATCAATCAGCTCGGTCGCGATCTCATCGTTAAACATCTGTGTCAAGTGATTGCCGCTGATGAGCATTGCTTCGGTGATTTGCTTGCCGATTTTCATGATGGGGTTAAGCGAAGAAAGCGGATCTTGGAAGACCATGCCGATCTTATGGCCGCGAATCCGATGGAATTCCTCCTCGGAAACCTTGGTCAAATCTTCGCCTTCGTACATGATCGAACCCGAATCGATATGGGCGTTACCTGCCAAAATGCCCATGATGGCTTTGGAGGTTACCGACTTACCCGAACCCGATTCACCGACGATGCAAAGCGTCTCACCTTTATACAAATCGAAGGAAACGCCACGAACGGCGCGAACCATACCGTTATCGGTGAAAAAGGAAACAGCAAGATTGCGAATCGAAAGAACGGCCTTTTTCCCTGCGGGAACCGTTCCGACATCTTGGGCGAAATCAATCGTCTCGTAGACTTTCTTTTCTGTGCTCATTCCGAAACTCCTTTCAACGAGGGGTTGAAGGCATCCCGTAAGCCATTGCCAAAGAGGTTAAACGAAATCATCATAATGCACATGATGAGCGAACCGCAGATAATGAGATAAGGCGATGTGGCAATAAAGCCTTGGGCGTAAGACAAAGCGACACCAAAACTGCCTAAACCTTTAAGGCCTAAACCTAGGTACGAAATGGTGGCTTCAGAGAAAATGACCGAAGGCACTTCCATGACGGCGCCGGTGATAATCGTGCCAATGCCATTGGGGAGAATGTGGCGGAAAATCAAGCGGCCATCGCTTGCGCCCAAAGTGCGAGAGGCCAAAACATATTCTCGGCCTTTGTAGCGATAGAATTGCTCACGGGTCTCTGAGGCCATGCCAATCCATCCGGTTAAGCAAAGGGCCAAAACGAAAGTCCAGAATCCAGATCCCAAGTGCAAAATAACGAGGGTCATAACGACAATCCACGGGACGCCTCCGAGAATTTCCGTAAAGCGCTCCATGATGATGTCGGTCCAACCACCGAAATAGCCAGACACCGCACCCCAAACCAAGCCGATGGCAATATTCACAACAGCGGTAAAGACTCCTAAAATCAATGAGACGCGAAGGCCTTGGAAGAGATACTTGAAGTAATCCCGGCCATGGTCATCCGTGCCAAATAAGTATTTTGGCATTGAGGTGAAACCGAAATAACGATACTTCGAAATCACACCTTTGAATGTCACAGAAGTCGTGCCTTTAAAAGTGATCGTCGTTTGAGCGGTAATATCTCGGACCGGGCAATGCGCATCATCGAGAATCACAAAGGAATAATCGCTCGGACGGGTGTCGGCGCTCTTGAAATCGGCCACGCCGTACTTGTACGTGCACCAGCCTTTTTTAACAAATTCATCAAGTGCAGCTTTTGAAAAATTGCGGCTCACTTCGCCGAAAGCCGATTGGTAAACGTCATATTGGAACGTCCCTTGGACAACCTGAACGCCATAGACAGATTTGTTGCCGTTGCCGTTGATTTGCCAACGATAGTTATAATCCTCGCTATCATCGTTATCCCTTAGCATAACTTCGTTGCCGCTAGCCCAGTTGACATGAACAAACGCTTTCGGATAATCAACGCTAGTGGCTTGAAAACTGGAGACATAAAGAACGGGATAAGGATTGCTCCGAGTATTTTGAACCCGAATATTGAATTTGCCGTAAAACACAGCAGGAGAACCGCCAGCTTTATAAACATCACTCGCCAAAACCGTAGACATGAAGTCCGCAAGATTCAAAGTGGAATAGTCGGTTCCGTAATCCTTTAAGACAATCTCGCTTTCGTAGGTGCTATCCGAATCCAAATCGGCCAAAAGATATATTGCATAAGAAGCCTGGGCCGAAGAAGCTTTGCAAGCAGCTTCATCAAACGTCACAGTCAAAGCATAGGATTTGGTCGCATCGAAAGCGGCTTGGTAGCTATAAATACCGCCAAAAACATCGCTGGCGCTTGAGCCTTCTGTCACAATAGCAACCGAACCACCGGTGCCATAAGCGCTGGTAGCGTTCATCGCCACAGTCTGAGTTTTAATCGGGCCCACAATATAGCGGGGGTCAAAACCATTCGAGTCGGTATCCTGATTAGCCGGCGTATAGGTTTTACTCGTATCATCATAAGCCATCACAACCCCGCTCTTTGTTACGGTGCCATCGAGGAAACCGCTATTGCCATTCCACCACTTCGGTGGCAAAAATTTAGTCTCAGAAAGAATATAAGAATCGCTGACATCGTTTTGATCAATGATTGGAACTACAATCGCCATGACGACCAAAGCGCCAAGAATGACAGCAGCAATCAAAGCGGATTTGCTTTTGATGAAACGATGAACGGCATCGCGGAAGAATGTTGTCGGTTTCGTTTGAAATTTCTGATCATGAATAGAGGAAGAGAGTTGAACAAATTTGAAATCTTGCTCAGGCGAAAAATCGAAATTAGAGCCAGCGTTTTCCGGCTGAACCGCTTCGGGTTTAATCGTTTCTTTTTTGGACATAAATTACCGAACGGCCCCCATCCGAATGCGCGGATCGACAATTCCATAAGAAAGATCAACCAACAATGTTGAGAAAAGACCAATAGTGGTGTAAATCGCCATGTCCGCCATGATCACGTTGTAATCCTTATAGGTCAACGCGGTAATGAAGAGATAGCCGATCCCAGGGATGCTATAGAGTTGCTCCAAAATCATGGAACCTCCCAAAATGCCAATGAATTCTCCAATAATCATTGGGACAATTGGTACCATCGAGTTCCGCAAGGCATGGCGCAGAACGGTTTGGCGTTTGGTTAAACCTTTAGTCCGAGCGAGCAATAAGAATTCGCTCGACATAACCTCGCAAAGTTCGGCGCGCATATAACGAGTAAAGCCCGCGACCGTGCCAAAGCACAGGGCGGAAATCGGAATAACGTAGGCCTTCACGCTCGTCAAAGCATCGGCAGCAGCGCCAGCGGAATCGGGCCAGGCCGAAGGAAGCCAGTTCAAATTGTAAGAGAAAATAATCAAAAGGAACGAAATAAAGACAAAGCTCGGAACCGAAATGAAGACCATGACCAAAGTCGAAATGATATTATCAGCAGCCTTATTTTTCTTCAAAGCCGCCCAAATTCCGAAAAGGAATCCTAACGGCAAAGAGAAGAACAAGGAAATGAAGTTCAATTTCATCGAGACTGGCAAACGTAACGAAATGATATAAACAACACTCTTTCCCGGCGCTACCTTGCTCGATAAGCCCCAGTCCCAATTTAAATGGCCATCCGTCCAACCAAAGATGTTGGTAAGCCATTTGCCATACTGCACCATAACGGGGTAGGGGGCGTAATAATGCTCTGCAAGAGTTTTGGCGTCATAAATATGAACAACATCAGGATCAGCAAAACGCTTCGGATCAATCACCTCGTAGAAATAGCCAAGCTTAACTTGATTCTCGTAAAAGGCGTAGCTCGCATCATATTGCGGGAGCGGTGATTCCACCGGTAAGAGTTTTAAGAGAATATAGGTAAGCGATAAGATGACGAATGTGGTAAAGAAAATGAGAAGAATGCGCTGAACAATGTATTTCCACATGAATGACTATCTCCTTTCTTTATCCATTTGATGGGGCCAAATTGCAAATCAGTATTTGAGGCGTCAGAGGACTGCCCTAAACGCGTGAGAACGGCTGGAAGGGTTTATTCCCTCCAGCCGTTTCTCAAAATAATACCAAATTAGACTCGGATTGTCATCGAAAATCAGGCAGCCGGATAGCCTTGGAAGAAACTGGCTGCTGCATAATTGTTGCTGTAGCCAATCGTTCCGCCAACAAGCGATCCACTCGCAGAAGCGGTGTATTTCAATCTGAACCAAATCTGCTTAGGATCTTTAGTTTCATCGCTAGTCGCAGAAACTGTATTGAAGTCTTTCGAACCAATGTAGTTGGTAAGATCAAGCGTAACCGTGAGCTTGCCTTTTCCATCGGTAGTCAACTCGGCGGCGTTGGCGTCGGCATAAGAATCGCCATAAGTGCCGTTGGTGCCAAGATCAATCTTGCCGCCTTCTTCAGTGTAGTAGCCTTCGTAATCGTAGACGGTGCCACCGGTCGCACCATCGGTCATATCGATGTAGAGCTCTTTGACCGCGAAGTCAGCGAGACCATCAAGAACAAGATAGTTGTAATTGAGAGTCAGGACGTGAGAAGTCGCGTTATAAGAGAGATCGTAATCGGTCTGGGTGTCGTTGACACGGCCCCAAGCAGCCACAGATTCGCAGCCATCTTGAACAATGGTGCCACCTTGCGTAGCCGACCAAAGAGCATCATAGGACCAAATCTTGCCATCGAAGACAATGCTGCCATCGACAGTGGACGTATCTGCGCCACGGCTGAGAGTCAAATCACGGCCATCAGTGCAAAGCGTATCCATAAAGTTCAACGGGTCGAGAACCGAACCAGTGATTGAACCGAACATAAAGTCGCATTGGCCTTGGAGCATATCGTAATAGGCAACACGATAGTCGGTAGACGGATTAACATAATTGAAGACGAGCGTAATGCCGGTATCGGCTTTGTTCCAAGCCGTTTCAATCCACTTCTTGAAGTACGGAGCGGAAATCGTCATTTCGCCTTCGGTGCGCCACTCACTGGTTAAAGTGATGGTGTCGCCAGTCTTATAGTGACCAGCGGCAATTTCATCAGCGGCAGCCTTTTTAAAGAGCTGGACAGCCAAATCTTCGTTATAACCGATGGTATCAGGTGAACGTTCTGCAACATTCTTCTTGCCCCAGTCAGAGTTACGATAGGAAATGCCTTTCTCCGGATCAACCATGTAGGCATCCGAGAGATAAGCTTGGGCTGGATTGGTTCCCTCTTTATCAGCGAATTCCTGACGGTTGAACGAGAAGTAAACGCCATCAAGGAACGTATCGTTGGAGAGAATCGGCTTCACCGTATAGCCCTTATAATCAGCGGCGTGCGGATAAACAGATCCATTCTTGCCATAGTATTTCTCCCACTCCTCAGCGGTGCAGGAATCAACCTGAAGGTTTTCAACCGACGAGCCAAGAGTGTGAAGCGTACGAGGATCATCAACGTATTGTTCGATAAACGCCGAAGGGATGCCCGTATAGTCCAGCGATCCAGCAATGAACTTATTCATTGCGGTGGTCGAAGCACCATCACCAGAGATGGTGATTTGCTTCATGCCAGCATAGTGGTAATCCGCAGCGTTGATGAACGACTCGTTCTTCTTAAAGGTAATAGTCTTGCCCGATTCCCAATATTCAGGAACGTAAACACCAGTGCAGATGATGTTATCGACGTTGGAGTAGAAATCGGTGGTCGAATCGCCAATCAAGAACGCCTTCGCCGGGGTAACGGCATCGAGCCATTCCTGCGGGAAAGGAGAATACAAGTCATCGCCAAGCGTATATTTCGCATTGAAGCGGGTCTTCGGGTTCACGAACTCAACATCGATCGAACCCTCAGTCGCGTTGGCCTGGAAGCCAACTTGGGAATAATCAGCACTGCCTTTGGCCTTTAACTCGTCGCGGTATTCTTGAACACCGGCGAATTGTTTTGCCATATCACCAGCACGATACCAAACATTATTGAGCATTGCCTTCATCGGCGTCACATAGTCATCAAGGGCAATGACACGACCGTTAAATGAGGAATAGGTCTTTGAGAGGGTGGAATACTTATAACTGCCACCGAAGTGCATCTTGAAACGATAGTACTTCGAAGAAGTTAGAGTCTCGTTAGCGGCACCGCCTCTGGAATCAAGAGGAATCGGCTCAGCCGAAGCCAGTAACGGATACCAGACATAACCATCTTTGGTGTCATTGAGTTTGGTATCGTAATAAGTCGCGGCGATATTGCCACGAAGATCCGATGAAGCACTGCCATCATCGCTCATATCGTTCATCGTCGTTCCGCCATCGCTGCTCCAAGTGTGGAAGTAGAGTTGCCAATCAGTAACCGGCTCCTGTGCGGTGGTCATCGGCTTCGTCGTATCAATCGTGCCACGTCCGGCACCAAAGCCGAAGTTAGCAACGTACTTCGTGGTCGGGAAAGTAACACGGCTGCCTTTAATAACAAGGCCGCCAGAATCGCAAACGGGCAAACCAGTTAAATGGTTGTCCATACCCCAGCCTTCGAGAACAGAAACAGCTTCAGCGGTTTGATCGGTAGTCAATTTGCCGTTATAGTCCATAATACCATTGGCAAGGACCGGCGCGACCGAACTGCTCGAACTCGCCGCAGAACTCGAACTCGCAGCAGCACTAGACGCCGCAGCACTCGACGCCACGGTAGAACTGGAAGTCGCAGCAGCGCTAGACGATCCGGACGATACGCTAGAACTGACCGACGTTCCACCACAACCAGAGAGCGCAAGCGCGCAACCCAGTAATGGGATTAATAGGTTTTTGTTTTTGAACATTATTTGCTCCTTTCCTATTAAAAGTATGCATATAGTTAAACGCGGGTTGAAGAATTGTCAATAATTATTTCTTTCGTTTTTTGAGCCCAAAACAAAATGAAAACGCTTCCAAAAATGGCAAAAAACAATCATTTTTTAGTTATTTATTGAACTTTATAGAAAACGATAAGAAAAGCCACCGCCAATAAAAACATCAGACTTCCATAGGCAAAATAAGAGAGAAGAAAAGGCTTTGATTGGGATCGCTTTTGCGCCTTGATTTCCCGATAAGCATAGGCACTTTCATAAGGCTTTGGCGAATTGGGGCGGAACGAAGAGAAAAAAGTGATGAAACCGTAGTTGGCCGTATCAAAGAGGCCCGAACGATAAACTAGAATCAGCAAAGGGAAAGCAAAAAAGAAGGCCCCCAAAAGAAAACAGGCATCGCTGGCGTTGGTCCAGTTCGCGCCTTTAAAATACAAAATAAGGAAAAGCACTAAGCCAATAACAAAGGGCGGAATCACCCACGCAAGTAAAATCTTTTTGGCGTGATCATCCATCGGGAGATCTCAAAAATCTTTGGTCGTGGCTTTGCCTAAATCCGGATCGAAATCAGAATTCAAGGCAACTGCTCCGGCACAAGCGATATAGACCACAATCGAACGGCTCTCAACAATTTGAGCCCAAGAAGAAGGGCTGATCGTGGCTAAAACTTCAAGAACGTTAATGCTGGCGTACATTCCAAAGAAAGTGAAAGCAATCGCCAAGCCTAGACAAACATAAAATGGGGTACGGGCTTCACCGTTAAGTGCTTTCAAGACCGTTAAGGGAATCAAACCAACGACGAAAGGCAAAGCAAGCGAGAAAAAAATCAGTTGTTTTGTGCAAAGCGTATGGGCTTCAGAAATGGCAGTTGCAATAGCGGCTTCGGAGTTGAAGTCTGAAGGATTGGCTGCGATATACGCTAAACGATTGTCGCGGGTAAAAACCGAGAAAACCATTAAAAGGACGATGTAAAGCAGCGCCAAGACCAAAATAGTCACATCAATCCCGACACGCGAAGAGTTGCGACGCAAAAAAGTCGAATCAATAAAAAGCCAAATACCAACGAGGCAAAAGACTACTTGTAGAATCAACAATGGAACAAAGCCAACGAATTCGGGATTAAGGTTACTTAAATAGGCCGGCATCAGGATCAGGCAGAGAATCGACTGAACCAAAATCACCAAGCCTCCCGTTGATCCAGGAGTCCAATGGAACGAGAACGAATGAAGTTTTTTGCTTTGAGTGGCTTCCATAAGCATGTGTCATTATAAATGTTCGTTTTTAATTTTGATAGTATTGTTTGCCAAACGTACTCTTTTCCAGTACTTGCCATAGTTAAATCCGTTTGGGGACGGCGATGTGCATTTTAGTCTGGCGAAAAGTAAAATTTGGTGAGTCCCTCCCTTTTGTTTCTGAAGAAAGGAGTTCATCCATGAACAAGAAGGGAAGCAAGCATCTGACGATCGGGGACCGAGCCACCATCGAGTCCCTGCTCAACCAACGCAGGCCGCTTCTGGAGGTCGCCGAGGCGATACGCAAAGACCCGCGGAGCATCTCCAGGGAGGTCAAAAACCGCAGGGTCCGCCACGAATGCCTGAGAGGCGACTTCAACAGCCAGAAAGACCGCGGGGACTGCAAGTCGCTCCTGAGGTGGCCCTACGTCTGCAACGGCTGCCAAGGCAAGAAGGGATGCATGTTCCGCGCCCGCTGCGAATACGCCGCCAAGGAGGCCCAGTCGGACTACGAGAGGACGCTCTCGGAGTCGAGGGACGGCATCGACCTGGCACCGGAGGAGCTCGCCTACCTGGAGGAGAGGATGGGGGAGTGCGTGGGGAAAGGCCGCTCGCCGGCCAGCGAGTTCGTCGCCCACGAAGGCGAGATGCCCTGCTCGCTCAGGTCGTTCTACCGCCACGTGGACGAGGGCAGGTCCACCGTGATCAGCCTCGACCTGAGGAGGAAGGTGAAGCTGAGGAAAAGGCGCAGGAAGGCCGCGCGGGCCGAGTCCCCGAACCCCGCCAGAAAAGGCAGGGAGTACGCCGATTTCCTGAGGTTCCTCGCCGCCCATCCGGGGATCTTCGTCGTCGAGATCGACACCGTCGAGTCCGGGCGGGGCGACCCCTCGTGCCTCCTCACCATCCATTTCACGTTCGCCCGCTTCATGCTGGCGATCAAGCTCGCGTCGAAGACGGCCGCCGAGGTGTCCAGGGCGTTCCGCTCGCTCAGGGCCGCGGTCGGCGACGAGGCCTACCGGAGGCTCTTCCCCGTCGTCCTCACCGACAACGGCTGCGAGTTCTTCGAGCCGGAGGCGATCGAGTTCTCGGACGCCACCGGGGAGAGGCTCACCTCGCTTTTCTTCTGCGAGAGCTACGCCTCGTACCAGAAAGGCGCGATCGAGGAGAACCACACCCTCGTCCGCTACGTCTTCCCCAAGGGCTTCTGCTTCGGCGGCACGAGCCAGGAGAAGGTCGACCTCGCGATGTCCAACGTCGATTCCTACTGCCGCGAGTCGCTGGGGGCCAGCCCCTACGCGCTCATGGCCGCCTACTACGGCGAGGAGATCCTCGCCGAAATGAAAATCAGGGCCGTCAGCCCTGACCTCATCGTCCTGAGGCCCACCCTGATAAAGTAGCCTAGGGGCGCTCCGAATCCGCCGGGAGGGACGCGATATTAACTCTGGCAAACGGATATTCTCCGCCGGGCTTTCGCGCGCCTTCCCAGGCGCTTCCGACGCCCCCATTATGCCCGAAACGGATATAAAGTCAAACCGACCAAGGCGGAAACCGCAATTTACCTTGGCAAAAAGGCATCGCCGTCCCCAAACGGATTTAACTATGGCAAGTTACCAACGTACTCTTTTCTTGCAAAATTCGAGGTCTTGACGAATCAAAAGGGAACCGACAGGAACTCGATCCATTGAAAAATCAACGAGAAGAGGGCCTTCACAAAGAGCAAGCTCCTTTTATATATAGAGACAAGAATGATATTTCTCCAATAAAACGCCCCTCACCTTCGTTAATAAGGTGAAATGGGCGACAGGAGGCCCATAACCTAAAGAGCTGCGTAGTAGAACCCCCCTTGCGCAGCTCTTTTCTTTATGTCAGAACCCGACTCGACCTTTTAGTGGCGAGCCTCAACTCCCCCTAAGATATAAGGAAAAGGCCAAGAAGGTTTTCCCTTCCTGGCCTTGCCATTTACTTCTTCGGCGATAGCTCTTTGATCTTCGCTTCGATTTTGCTCGTGCTCCAGAGTAAGTCCTTTTGCTGGGCTAACTTGAAGCGGCGAAGCTTACCTTTTTGCGCCTGGAGATCGGAGATCTTCTGGTTCACCGGGTAATTCGGGTTATTGATCTTGGCGTTGAGGTTTTTGTCCTCTTTCAAAATCGCAGCCAGATCGGCTTCCGGAACATCATTGGCAATCGGTTTGGTGCCTTTCGCGACAATCTTCGGAGCTTTGGTAGCCGGCGCTTTCGAGGGACGGCGTCCTTTGTTCGGATTCGGGACCGCCGAGAGGGTGGTCGTATCTTCGCGGCGAGCCCGCCGTTCAATGAAACCACGCTTATCATCGTTGGTCGGAACCCCCACTAAGAGGGTCGCACCGCTCGGAACCGCAGTATTCACGTCTTGGGCCGTCACGCTCGGTTCGGACGAAGCCGTCTTACTCGTAGGAGCAGAGACTTTGCGGGCTGGTTTACTAACAGGCTTAGCTGTCGGTTTACTTTCGGGAGTTTTGCTCTCGGGAGCTTTCGCGGTCGGCTTAGCGCTGGGCGAACGGCGCGGACGTTTGACTTCGGTTTTCGGGGCCGGCATTTCGACTTTCGGAGCAACTTTCTCTTCGGTTTTGGACGCTTTGTTCTCCGCTAAAGGAGCGGGGTTTTGCAAGGGCTTTCCGACCATCGGAGCGGTTTTTGCAGGGATTTCGATCGTGGCCTTATAATCTTTTTCCGTCTTTTCGATGTGGGCGGTCAAAGGCCCTAAAGGCAGATCTTTCTTCTCACCGGTTTTCAGCACTCCGACTTGAGCAGCAACCTGATCAAGGTCTTTGCTGGTCAAATCATAAGGGCCGTGAACCATCGGGAAATACGGCACAGAAGCATCGCGGAAAATAATGCCATAGTGGGCACCAGTCCGGGTCAGAGCTTCCTGAACAGAACCACCATATTCGAACCAAAGCTTTTGCGGCCTTGGAGGCAAAGCAATTTGCACTTCCGCTCTCGGTGAGGGCTTCTCAACAGCAACGGCCGGCGCCGAAACGGGGACGATTTTGGCTTCGGAAGTCTTTTTCACCGAACTTGGCGCAATCTCATTCGCAGGCTTCGCCGAAACAACATTCCCTGAAAGTTTGACCTTCTCCTCTAGGAGTTGGTCATAGGTATAAGCCAGCGAAAGCTTGCTCTTCTCATCAGAAGACAAAGCATCGATCGCGGCGATTTGTTCGGCAATATCGGACAGCTTTCTTTCGACGGGATAGTTCGGATTGTTGAGGTTCGCCATGAGACGTTTATCAGCGCTCACGATCGGCGAATCCTGAACCGGCTTCTCCTCTTCCGGTTCTTTTTCTTTCACGGGGCGATCCTTATGAAAGAATCCACCATGAAAATGATGATCACTCGTATTCGACGCACTCCGCGGAGCGGAGCTGTAGTTCCTTGCTTGATAGACGCCATTCTCGCCCGGATTTTCTTCCAAATCCCCTTGTTGATTCAAGCGGTAGACCAGCACGTAGCGGCCGCGCTGCGAATCAAGGGAATTGAGTTTTTTCAAATCCGTGGCCAGAGTCTTATCCTGGGTAATGATCAGAACCTTATTTTGGATCCTGAGACTAGAAACGGCAGTATAGATGGCATTGTCCGCAAATCCATAATTGGTATTGGATTTGGTGACTTCGAGGATTTTGTGGAACCACTTATCGTGGTGCAGAATCTTCAACGCTCTTTTGGCTTCGATGCGGGCTTCTTGGTTATCTTTGCTCGCAGAATGCTTTTTGAGTTCTTCAACGCATTCGCCTAAGACAATGACATGCAATCCGTCTTTCCAGTACTCACGGGATGCCGTAAGGTTATCCATAAACGCCGGGAAGGAATCTTCCATCAAGGAACACGTATCCACAAAGACATAGTCATAGATTGATAAGAACTTGGCTAAGCTTGAGGATTTAGTTTCCTCACTGTACATATCTTAAAGTTTTTTATGTACCTCCTGCGACTATTCTACTCTTAAAGAGCGAAAACACCTACCGAATCGGCTTTTGTTCCTGAGGAAAAAGAATTATCCCCAGCAAAACCCCCATCGTTGGGAAAAGAAGGCTTGATTAGAGCATCTTCCAATAGTCTTTTAACGCCACTACCACGCCTCGATCCGTGGCGCTCGGGCAGATGAACTGCGCGGCCTTCTTCGCGCCAAAACTAGCATTAACCGGGGACGTTCCGTGGTAAGCCTCGAGCATCGAAATATCGTTATCGCCATCGCCAAAGGTATAGACATCCTCTTTAGCAATCAAAAGACGCCCGCGCAAGAGTTCGACCGTGTGGGCTTTCGAAACGTCGCTGGCCATGATTTCAAAGAAGAAAGAGGACGTCGCGTAAGAACGATAACCGGAAAGCTCAGGAAATAAGGACAAGGTGTGGGCGTCGGTATTCCCTGTCGTCATAGATGCCTTTTGCAGCATCGTTCCTTCCGGGAAAACCCGATGGGTAAAATCTTCACAACCCATTTCATTAAATCTCGCCTCTTCCGGCGCGAAGTTCGCGTTGCCGCGATAGCCGACGATATCATCGGTGGTGTAACACATATAAGACCAATCGGGATGTCCCGAATAGAGTTCGCACATCTTGAGGAATATAGAATAAGGAATATAAGAATGATAAAGAAGCTGGCCTTGGTGGTCGTAGAGGCAAGTCCCATTGGCCGTGGAATAAAAGAGATTTTCCGGATGAAGGAGTTTCCGGGAAAACTGGGCCAGGCCTTTTAACGAACGACCCGAGGCGAACAAGACGGCGTCCCCACGATCCAATATGGCGTTTAAAGCATCGATGATTTCAGGATAAACAACAAATTGGCCGTTTTCCAGGCGATCATCAATCAAGGTTCCATCAATGTCAAAAGCAAATAGCTTCATGGCAAGAGCATACCACTTTTCAAAAATAGGCAAAAAGCATTAATTAATAACGTTTTTATGTTATTTACTATAGGTTTTATCTATATTATTTTGCACTTTTAATAATGTTTTCGCGATTTTTTTAATTTTTAATGACAAACACGATATTTTGGGCGCTTTAAAAAGCCGTAAAAACCTGAAAAACAACATTTGTTTCGATGTAAGCGTTCTCATTTCACTTAATTTTTTTATTAGGTTTTATCGAATGTTTTTTGTGTATGCGCTTTCTGAAAGTGCTTACTGAAAACGTTTACATCACTTTTGCCCTTGATGATCTTTTTTCTTTCGGTATATTGATTGCCGAGATCAGAAGTCAATGGTCTCGATGAATTCCATTAAGGAGGAAAAAATAATATGTTCTTCAATAAAAACAATCGTAAGGAAGAAAGCGTTCAGAACCCTGAGGTTATGAATGATAACTATGGCGTGCTTCTTGACAAACTTGCCAAGAGCGAACCGATCTTCACTGACGACATCGACGATCAAAGCAATCGTTAATTCTAGTCTTGTTCGATTCTAAAACGCCCGCAACGGGGCGTTTTTTATTTTTTGAATTCTCGCCTCTTCTTCTCGAAGAGCCGGAAAAGTTCGGGATAGGTGTCTTTCGGATAGGCCTTCTTAAACTTCTTCCCTTCCCAAGGCTTGGCCTTTTCAACGTAAAACAAAGGGAAGCGACGGACTTGTTGACAATAATGGCGGATCACAGTGTCAGGATGAATCTCCCGTTGTTCGTTATAAATTCGAGGCAAAAGGAGAATGTTGTCCCCTTGAATGTGGTTTAAAGCCTCTTGATCGGGCATCGTGAAACGCTTCTCGTTTAAAAGGATGCGCCCTTCTTTGAGCAGGCCATTCTTTCGAATGGCCTTTAAGTCCATGAGGATAACGCCGGAGTTGCAATAACGCTCGTCAAGAAGCGCGCTAAGAACGGCATCGGGTACCATCGCTCGATCATGCGGGCCTAAAGATAAGGAATAAAGCGTGGCAGGATCTTTGATGAAAATCGTGTCGGTATCAACATAAAGGAAACGGTCGGGAAGACTCGTCTCCAAGTCAAAGATCATCCGAAGCATCGAATAAGGGGTATAGGGTGTATCGAGATTCGGCGAATGAAGGAATTCTTTGAGAAAAAGCTCGCCGTCATCAAGGAGAAAAACGTGGCTATCAGAATTCTTTTCTTGAAGGGTCTGTTCCAAATAAAGGCGCTGTTTCTCGTCGATTGGCGTGAAACGAGGGTCGAGAAAAGAGAAGTCCCCCGTCACCAAATAAACCGCCAAAGAATCGGGAGTGGCTTCGCGAAGCGATAACAGAGAAAGAAGAAGACCCTCATACGCCCCGGAATTTCCACAATAACAGACGTTCATCATAATGCGGCTCTATTGTAGGCTTCTTTTTGGTCTTTCCCAATGAAAAAGGCGGGTTTGCAACTAAGGCCCTTTTAGCCTATTATGCTGGTAACGTATGAAGGATTTATCGCCGATAGTAAGCCATAACTTAACCGAACTCCGCAAAGCCCGGGGCTTGACCCAAGGCCAGCTTGCGGAAAAATTCGCTTATTCGGATAAGTCGATTTCCAAATGGGAACACGGTGAGGCTTTGCCAGATCTCAATACTTTGCAAGAGTTGGCGGACTTCTATGGCGTCACCCTTGATTACTTAACCCACATCGAAAGCGACATCTCTTTGCAAGATCACGGCAAAAACGATCCGGTCGCCGAACGCATCAACAAAATCATTATTACCGTCTTAGGCGTCACCTTTATTTGGACAATTGCCATCTGCGCTGTGGTCGGTTGCATAATTTTCAAAACAACTTGGTGGTATTGGCTTTCCTTAATCTGGGCAATTCCTCTCAGCTTCTTATTCTTGTCCTGGATCAACCACAAATGGGGCAAACGGGATTGGAGTTTACCGATTCAGCTTTGTTTTATTTGGACTTTCGTCGGCGCTGCTTATGTCGAAGTTGGCATGGATTTCGGGATGGAAGGTTGGCAACTCTGGGTCATCCTTTTAGCGGGCATTCCTTTAACGGTCGCCCAAATTCTCTATCAACGGCTGAAGCATCACTCTTAAAACGCCAGGTATTTTAATAACCAGTCGAAGGATTCGTCTGTCGTCTTTTTCGCTTGGATCACCGCGGGGTCTTCCGGGGTGTCATTGACGTGACACATGTGCCGTTCAATAAAGCCGTGCCGTTCATCCACCTCAAGAAGCAGATGCGGGATATGAGCTTCTTCGAGCAATGATGCAAAGCGGCGTCCATCGTCTTGGAGCCGATCTTGTTTAGCCACCGTAATCACGCTCGGGGGGAAGCCGATGATCGATTCGCTCGATAAAGCCAAAGGCGAAACGTCAGTCCGGTTAAGCAATTCTTTATACGGGCAATACATGCTGATCCAATCGTTGAGCAAAAAATCCGGGAAGGTATTGGGCATAACGGGCCGCTTACTTTGGTCCATCGCTAAATCCAAAAAAGGGTAGTTCAATAAACATCCGGAAATCCGCATGTCGTTATGTAGGCGAATCGCACAAGCCGCAGCCAACGTCGCTCCCGAAGAATGGCCGACAAAGAAGAGAGGAACGGCCACCAAAGCATTCTCTTTTTCGAGTAAAGAAACGAGTTCTGCAGAGATATCGACAATTTGCTGCGGATAAGGAGCCTCGTAAGAAAGGGTGAAATCCGCATTGAGGACCGCCACGTTATATTTCTTGGAGATATAGTCACAATAGACATCGTTATCAAGGACGCTCTTGAAGCAGAATCCCCCGCCGTGGATATCGACGATGAGGGCTTTCGTTCCCGGATAAAATAACGGCGTCAATTTCGGGTTATACGAAAAGCGCATTTTCTTGCCTAAGGTCTTTGCCTCGTGCAAGAGTTGGCGCGCTTCTTTATCGCGCAAAACCGCTTTTTCGTAAGTCGTTAAATTATTCTCTTCCATCTTTATTAATATTCTACACAGTTAAAACCTTTTAGTGATTACAAATTTCACTTCGTTTAAAATATTCCCATGAAAACCATCATCGTCGACTTAGACAGCGATCTTGTTTATAAATCCGCTCTTTTGTTGGCATTCAAAGTCTATCTTCATCATAACGCCCTTTTTTCTTTGAAAGTCGTCGGCCACAAAGAAGACTTTAACGTCATCTCAGATATCCAAAATTTAACCTGCATCGAGACGCCAGAAGGCAAAACAAGCTGCGAAGTCGCTCTTGAAGAATTGGCCCGCAATAAAACGGCGGGGTTGCTCTCTTTCTCAAGCAAGGCTCTTTTGCTGAAGAAAGCCCAAGAAATCCTTCCGAAAAACGTGACGCCTTGCTATGGTTTGCTTTTCCACAGCAAGAAAAACGACAAAGAAAGCCTTTTGGTCGATGCCTCGGGTTTAAATGCGAGAACGATCGAAAACTTAGCGGGCTCTCTATCTTATGGCCGGGATTATCTCGTTAATGTCCTTGAGAGGGGCACTCCTGCCATCGGGTTGCTCGGTCTCGAAGACGTCCTTGATCCCGTCAGTTTGGACTTCGATCAAAAAATGCGCGAGCAAGACCGGAAATACCGCGGCATCATCGACCCCGAAGATCTCTTCAATGGCGAATGCGATCTGATTATCGCCGGCGGAAGCGATGGGGCCTTCGCCATAAAATCCTCCAAAGGCGCTCGTTCAATCAGCAAAGAAGCAGAAGAACAGCAAGCCAACAAATCTTTGACCAGCAAATTCAATTCGCTTCTCAGTTTTGGAAGTAAGAAGAAGACCGTTGATCCTGCGAAAGATCCCCGAATCGACGGAAAAGGTTATTTCCTCTTTGGCTTCGGCTACAACATCATTTCCTTAAATCATGATGCCGGATATAACGACTTCTTCGTTGCAATCGAAAACATCGAAAATCTCGATCGGAATAAACCCTTCCACTCCTAAGGATTTCTTGGTCTCCAAGCTCCGGCTCTGGCTGGAGCTTTTTTAATCCTGAAAGCAAAAAGAAAACCCTGCCAGTAAAAGCAGGGTTTGAGGTTCGGAAAAGGCGAATCACTTCTTCTTGATGTACTTGAGCGAATCAAGCGCAACAGCGACCATGATGATGACACCTTTGATGATGAACTGGACGTTGGTATCCCATCCGATGAAGTTCAAGCAATAGGTGAGGCCGGTGAAGATAATGACACCAATGACGGCGCCCGAGATCTTGCCGATACCACCATTGAAGGAGATGCCACCGACAACACAGGCTGCGATAGCATCAAGTTCGTAACCATAGCCGGACTGAGCGGATCCTAAGCCCAAACGAGCGGCTTCGAGGAAGGCGCCAGAGCCATAGAGGACACCGGCTAAGATGAAGACACCAAGCGTAACCCAAAAGACGGAAATGCCCGAGACCGAAGCGGCTTCGGCGTTTCCGCCGACCGCGTACATATTCTTGCCAAAGCGGGTCTTGTTCCAAATGAACCAGACGATGATGATCGCGATGATGGCATACAGGGTCAACTTGGAGAAATCGCCCCAGTTACCAGCAACCTCGGCCTTAATCGTCGGATCGATGGAGCCCGAGTTGACGCCGTTAGTGGCATACATGAAGAAGCCATAAACGATGAGCTGAGTGGACAAAGTCGTAATGAACGGGTGCATCTTGAAGCGAGCGGTGAAGAAACCAGCGACCGCCGAGAACAAAGTGCAGAAGACAATCGACAAGAGCAAGGCAAGGAAGACACGGCCAACGGGATTCCAGGAATCAAAGTTCCATACGCCCCAGCCACTCGGATTGCTTTGGGTCGGGAAGAAGACAATGACGTTGTCGCCGCGGTGAAGGATGATGGCCGTCAAGGTCATGCCCATGCCAGCGAGACGACCAATGGAAAGGTCGGTGCCAGCGAGCAAGATCAATCCGGCGACGCCGAGGGCGAAGAACATACGGGTTGAGGACTGAGCTAGAATCGTGAGAATGTTCCGCGAGGTGAAGAGGTTGCCATAACCTCCGATCGGGGCGTAAATAATACAATAGAGATAGAGGGCCAGAATGACGAGATAAAGGGCATTTTTCATCAAGAACTGCGACCACGAGAACTTATAATTATATTCCCGGGCGCGATATTCCACCGTTTCCAAAATGGTGTTCCGATTGCCCCGCAATGAATTCAAAGCATTATATTTTTCGAGGTAGACATCGTTATATTCGTCCTTGCTCTTTTGCACTTTATCGGCGTGAACACGGACGAAATCGCTCTTTTGAGAGGTATAAGCGAAGTTCTCGTCTTTAACGGCTTGTTCTTTCGCTTCTTTTTCTTGATTAGAAGATTGGATCGCGGCGAGGTTTTCTTTATGCTTCGCGTTGATCTTATCCATTCCCTCTTTATATTCGACCTTTTCGGCAGAACTTTCAGAGCGATATTTGATTTTGGCGTCGCCCATGCGGGTTTTGGCGTCTTGGCGAATCAACACAGCGGTTTCCGCCACAACCTTTTTCAATTCAGGAGCATTGTCTTGCCGAACTTTTTTGGCTCCAACAATGGCGGCGCGGTCCTCGGCGATGAGCTTCTCGCGAGTCGCATCATCGATTTCCTTGTTTTTCTTGATATCAACAATTTCGCTAGATAACTCTTCGATCTTATTGACACCCTGACTTCGTAATTCGTCGGCTTTTTTAATGCCGTCCGCAATCGCCGAATTGGAAAGAAGAGTGACGTTTTCTTTCTTTACTTCGGCCGCTTTGCTTTTTACTTCTTCTGCCATGGATCTGGCCCTCCTTTATAAGCACTTGGCGCAGAGCGTCAAGAGCTCCTCTTGATTGGTCTTCTTCGTCTCAACAATGCCAGCGAGACGGTGGTTGGACATGACGGCAATCCGGTTGGTGATACCAAGGATCTCCGGCATTTCCGAGGAAACGACAAGAATTGTCTTGCCGGCCGTCGCCATCTTGTTGATCAATTCATAAATTTGGTATTTGGCCAAAACGTCAATGCCGCGGGTCGGCTCATCGAGCAAGAAGACATCCGGATTTCGCTCCATCCACTTGCCGAGAACGACCTTTTGCTGGTTGCCGCCAGAAAGCGAACCTATTTTATCATCCGCGTTCATGCATTTGGTGTGCATCAGCGCGATTTCTTTATTGGTCGCATCTTCCATCTTCTTATTATTCAAATAACCAAACCGCTTATACTTCGGTAAGTTGGCGATCGTCGTGTTGAACGTCAGCGAATCGACCGCGAAAATACCATTCTTGCGCCGCTCTTCGGTGACGAGAGCGAAGTTATAATCCATCGCCTCGGCCGAGGATTTGAACGCGACGCGCTGGCCGGCATAAGTGATTTCACCGGAACTTAATTTCCGTAAACCGAAAATTGATTCCAAGAGTTCGCTTCGTCCGGCACCGACGAGTCCGTAAATGCCGAAAATTTCGCCTTTGCGAACACTGAAGGAAATATCTTTAAGGAACGGCTCGTATTTGGTCGAAAGGTTCTTGACCTCAAGAATAATTTCGCCCGGATTATTGGTTAACGGCGGGAAACGTTGATCGAGGGAACGCCCGACCATGGCGGCCACGATTTCTTTCATGTTCGTGTCTTTGACATGCTTCTGGAAGATCATATGGCCATCGCGCAAGACTGCGACATCGTCGCAAATCTGGAAGATTTCATCCATCTTGTGCGAAATAAAGACAAAGGAAACTCCTTTGCCGCGCAAAGTCCTTATAATACCGAAAAGTTTTTTGACTTCGCGTTCGGAAAGCGAAGAGGTCGGCTCATCAAGAACAATGACTTTAGCGTTATAAGAAACCGCCTTAGCGATTTCCACCATCTGGCGTTGCGAGACCGACATGGTCCGCATGATGGTCGACGGGTTCACGTTCATGTCAAGCGAACGGAAAAGCTTGTTGCACTCCAACTTCATTTTTCCTTCATCGATCATCCCGTATTTCATCGGGTAACGACCAAGGAACATGTTATCGGCAACGGTGCGATCGATACATTGGTTCAACTCTTGGTGAACCATGGCTACACCATGTTCAAGCGCTTCTCTTGGTCCGTTGAAGGAAACCAATTTGCCATCGAGGTAAATCGATCCTTCATCCCGGGAATAAATTCCGAAAAGGCACTTCATCATGGTGGACTTTCCAGCGCCGTTCTCGCCCATAAGGCCCAAAACGGTCCCGCGTGTCACTTCGAGAGTGATTCCCGAAAGGACGCGGTTGCTGCCAAAGGATTTGGATAAGTTCTCTAATTTAAGTATGGTGTCGCTCATTTTCCTCCCCCCTCTTTAAAACACAAGAAGCCACTAGGGAGGTCGGGTTGGGACCTCCCATAGTGGCACGACTATGAGTTATTAGGCCTTAAGAAGGTCAGTGTAGCTCGGGCCATCGTTCGTGCGAACGAGGTTGACGGCATAAGCATCATAGTTGTCGAGGTTGGTGAACTTATCCAAGCAAGCTTGTTCGTTCTGGCCATCGCCTTCGACAATCGTGAGGTTGATGTTGAGAAGGGTCGCATACGCCTTCAAATACGGCTTATAAGTTCCGGAGAGGAAGTTATCAGCTGAGTTGTAAAGGGTAAGAAGGACCTTCTTGGTCGCAACGGTCGAGGCATACTGTTTGACACCGGAATCCATCTGGATGCCGAGATAAGAAGCAGCATTGTCGCCAGTGACCGCGACGTTGAGGGCTTTGAGAGCTTTCGTGCTGGATTCCCAAACAGAATCAGCAGTCATCTTGTTGCCCTGAGCATCGGCTTCGGTAACACCAAGAGTATGGATCTTATCGCCAGTCGCACCATCAAGAGCATTGCGGAGGGTCTGTAAGGTCATATAGGCCTGAGCGCCAGCGTTTTGCGAGACAGTTCCGGTGAGATAAGCACCAGCAGTGGTGGCTTTCTTGCCGTTAATAACGGATTGAACAGCATCGGCGTTAGCATCGTATCCGAAGGCAGGAACGCCAGCCGGATAAGTGGCAACACCAAGGCAGCCCATCGCCATGCCATCGTTGTTGGAAACGCAAACATCAATCGCGGTTCCATATTGCGAGACCCAGCCACCGAAGGCATCGGCCGCAGTCGCAGCATCCCAAGTGGCACCAGCAGTGCTGACCATTTGTTTTGAAGCGAGCTCTTTCACTTTGAGAGTACCATCTTTAACGGTGACGCTGCCTTCCTGGACATCGCCAACCGCAGCGCTGGTCTTCCAAGTGCCAAGGGCCTTACGAATACCAGTGGTACGAGCGATCGAGTCGTTGTGAGCCGAGTCGCCAATGCAGAGGACGTAGCCGATATAACCATCGTTATTGCGATCGATATCAGCTTTGTTCTTCGTTGCGAGATAGTCGGTGATCAATTTGCCCTGAATGGCACCGCCACCAGCAGCATCGAATCCGACATAGAGAGTCTTGTCGTTGAAGTTCATCGTGGTCATATCGATCTCGCCCGTGGTCGGGTTCGAAGGCTGACGGTTGAAGAACGTGAGCGGTTTGGCGGCGTTTTTCGAAGTGGTCGCAGTGCTTGAAGCAGCTGTGCTCGATTTCGCCGCGCTAGATGTCGTTGTGCCGCCGCAGCTTGCAAGAAGCATGCCAACAGCTAAAAGTGGAATAAGTTTTTTATTCATGATTTCCTCCTTTATTCCATGCAATTTAGGGGGATTGTCCATCGACTACTAATTCCCCGAATGCCCCATAACTTTACTTGAAAGCGCTTCCGAGCGGAATGGACAAAAGCACTCACTTTTAATAAAAATCTCTACTTGTAAGCCCTTTTATTCGAATTTTGCTCGTTTTTCGAGGAGCGAAAAAAGACTTTGCTCATTTTTCGTGAACTGCTGGTTCTACTATGTAGAAAGCCTTAGACGCTCTTACGAATGATTTCGCCAAGAACATGATAAAAATTACCATTCGGAACCACTTGACTCGCATCGTATTGAGGGATGTCTTTTCCATCGAGAACGTGTTTCATTAAATCAAAAATCACGCTCGCCTGCCTCTGCGCGTTATTAAGGACGGTGCCCGAAAGGGTGCCCGCTTCCACTGCCGCTTGACCAGCCGAGGTATCATCAACTCCGATAATTGGGAAATACTCTTGATCGAAAGGCAAAGACGAAGATGAGGAAGATGGAAGGTCCTTCAGATAATCAATCGCACCTAAAGCCATATCGTCGTTATTGGCGAAAAGAAGCTCAATCGACGAACTATAGAAGGTCTTCATCGTTTCGCGGGCAACAGAGCGTTCCCAGTTGCAATACGCAGTCGAAACGATTTGAACGTTATACCCTAATATCTTAGATAATTCGGAAACGCAATAGCGGCTTCGCTGTTCGGTGTCCTGGTGGCCCTGCTCCCCTTTGAGAATCGCAACCTGAATCCAGCCATCGTGGTTTTTATCATAAACACCCGAAGCGAAAGCGTCTTTTCCGCCAAAGATCTGATCGGCGATTCGGGCCTGAAGCGTTCCTTCAACCGAAGGATCGCTGCCAACATAATAGCAATTCTTGCTGGCCCAATCGCTGGCGAAGTCGGTGGAAAGGGGCTCACGGTTAAAGAAGATAATCGGAACGTTCTTTTTCTCCGCTTTCTCAATCAGGGCGCTTGAGGCAAGACGGTCGACGGTGTTCATCAACAAGATTTTGGTTCGCGAATCCCCGAGGGCTGAGATGGTTTGTTCATTTTGGGTGGTTTGTTTCCGCTCCGCATAATTGATGGTGTAGTCCCGATAGCCATCAAGGTTCTTCGAAAGATAGCCTTTGAGTGAAGCGATGAAAGTATCGGTCGAATCATAGATGAATATCTGGGCTAAATCGCTGCCTTTTTGGCAGGCGCAAAGAGACACTAAAGACAAAAGCATGAGGGTTTTGCGGAGATTATTCTTCATGATTGAGCGCTCCTTCCTTGGGAATCACAATCGTCACGGTCGTCCCCACATCCTCTTCGGAGTGGATCAGGACATTCGCCTTGTCCCCATAATAAATCCGAATCCGTTGATAAACGTTCTTGAGCCCCACGCCCTGGTAGACCGTATCGTCATTGAGGGATTTGACCAACTCCTCGACCTTTTCGGGCGTCATGCCATAGCCGTTATCTTGGATATCAAACTTGATGAAGTCCCCCTCTTCATAAGCTCGAATCGCGATGTGGCCTTCTTCGTCTTCTTTTAAACCATGCCCGATCGAATTCTCGACGAGCGGCTGCAAAATCAGTTTGACAACATAGTATTTCTCTAGGCCCGGCGCCACGTCGATCGTGAAAGAGAAGGAGTCCCCGAAACGCATCTTTTGAATCAAGAGGTAGTTGCGGGCGTGCTCGATTTCGTTGGGCAACGGAATGATGTTGTGACCTTTCGAAATGGAAATGCGGAAGAACTTCGAAAGGGCGACGATCATGTTCTCCGCCTTCTCATTCTCGCCTTTATCAATCATCGCGATGATGCTGTCGAGCGTGTTATAAAGGAAGTGCGGATTGATTTGGTTTTGCAGGGCTTTTAATTCGGATTTACGTTGTTCTTCCTTCTCGGCGACGATGGCGGAAGTGAGTTCGGTGATACGACCCATCATTTGGTTGAAGGAATGGTTGAGTTCCACTACTTCTGAAGTCCCGACGATTTCGCTTTGTAAGGCCGTCTGATAATTTAAAGATTCGATTTCGACCATTTCCTTTTGAAGTTTTCGAATCGGCGAAGTGATGCTGTTGGCGACGAAAAGAAGAATGCTGACGAAAACGGCAATGAGAACTAAGCCCACAAGAAGAATAACCCAAGTAAAACGACTAATGGCGTCCGATAAAGCGTCCTGGTTTGTGAAAATAGCCACGCGCCAGCTGGTGTTCGTAATCGTCGCGGCGTAAAGATAGAAATGGTGGCCATCAAAGGTGACGCTGGTAGAGCCGATGACCAAGTCTTGAACCAGTTTCTTTTCTTCGTTGGTCAGTTCAGACGATTTGCTATTGGAGGTATAAATCGTCTTGTAGTCCTTGGTGTAAATGATGAAACGGCCTGCCTCGCCTAAGGTTGTCGGCGAAATCGTATCAACGATTTTGGAGAAGTCATAGTCAATCTTGAGAACGGCATCAAGATCGGAGTCTTTATCGTAAGGCAGATATTTGGACAGCGTGAAAGTATATTGGACGTTTTGATAAACCTTTGAAACGGGCGAGAAGAAGTTAATCAAGGTGTTGGAGGTCGCGCTAGAGAACCAAGATTCCGTCTTGTCTGCGTTATCCTTCGAGGACAGCGTATCGCCCGAAAGATAGTTTCCTGAAGACGCTTTATAAAGAGACATCCGAAGAATTTCTGGTTTAAAGGTCTCAACCGTGTTGAAATAACTTCCCATGCCGCTCTCGATGTCGGAGCTTTTAATGTTCGAATAAGTTCCCAAGACATTATTGGAGACTGTAATGACCGAATCGAAATAGCTTTCATAGTTCGTTAAGACCTGCTGAGAGGTTAATAAGGTCTGCTCGTTGGTGATGTCGGTGACGCTCGAGGAAAAAAGAAAAAAGGCCGACGTAATCATCGTCGCGACCAAAACCAAAAAAGAAATCAAGGTCGGAACCAGCAACTTCTTTTTAGTGCTTTGGCTCTTTTTCACGATTTGCGGTACTCCACCGGCGAAATTCCGAAATACTTCTTAAAGCAGTGCGAGAAATAATAGGGATCGTCGTAACCGATCTGGTTGGCAATCGCCACCAACTTGCTGGCCGGATCGGCCAAAAGAATTTTGGCTTGCTCCATCCGGACCTGAGTCAAATATTTGGTAAAAGAGGTATCGTGACGTTTTAAAATCGCCGAAATATAGGAGACAGAATAGCCCAGTTCGTTAGCGACATCATCGAGCGACAAGGTGCTCTTTTGATAATTGGTTTCGATATAGTGGCAAATATGGGCATAGGCATCGTCGATGCCCGAGGTCCGCTGGGCCACGTTGATCTCAATGACCCGATCGATTAAACGTTCTAAGGAAGCTTTAGCGCTGTCGGATGTTTTGGCAGAAAAGACCTCATTGACGATGCCGACGTGCGGAAGATAAGAGGAATAGAGCTTATCAATGGCAACGCAGCTCTTAAGAATCGAATCCAAAAGATTGTTCACGATGAGGAAATAGGAATCCTTATATTCAATGGAAGTGATCGTATCGATCATCTTATCGACCGCTTCAACCGCGTCGTCCCTCTTGCCATAAAGGATAGCGTAAGAGACCGCCTTGAATTCGTTTTCATCGATCTTGCCCACCGAATTCGCCCTTGAAGGCTCGAGATCGCTATAAAAGAGGGCGACGTTGGTTCCCACCACCGTTCGATATTCGAGAGTCCAGCGGGCGTGACGGTAGAGTTTGCGGTAGGACGAAATCTCACTCGTGCTGCCAAAATCAGAAATACCGACCGACAAAGAAACCTCGCAGGTCTTGCGTATTTTAGTAATAACCCTTGCAAATCGGGCCTGAAGTTCTTCTTTCTCAAACGGATTCTTGCTCACGAGAAGCAAAGACTTGGAGCCCCCGCTCTCGAAGATTGAGAAGGCGAAGGAGGAGAATTCATCGGCGATGTATTGATCTAAATAGAAGTTAACTAACTCACTATCTTCAAAGGAAACTTCTTCTTCATCCTGATCGGAATCAAAAATTGCAAAGAGCAAATACGGGTCGTTAATCTGAATGCCATCGGCTTCAAGTTTTTGACGGAAATTGTTCGGGATGCTCTTCAGAGTGACCAGCTTATTGAGGTCATCGCTTTGCACCATTTTGAGGACGGATTCATTTTTTTCCTGCAAATCCTTGATATTTTTATCAATCGAGTATTTTTTATCGAGTTCCGTCCGAGCCTTTTCAAGGGCATCGGAAATCTCTTCGAAAGTGACTGGCTTCGAAATGTAACCCACCACCCCAAGGTCAATGGCTTGCTTGGCGTAGTCGAAGTCGTCGTAGCCCGAAACGATGATGGCTTGAACGAGGGGAAGCTCTTGTTTGGCTTGCCGAATGAGTTCGAGGCCCGTGATGAAAGGCATCTTAATATCGGTGATGATCAAATCAGGCTCCAACGGAATGCCACTGATCATGGCATCGTAGCCGTTCTCATAGGTTCCGATTACCTTGAAAGTATCTGTTTTCTTGTTCAGAAAACCGAGCAATCGTTCCCGGACTGTCGCCTCGTCGTCGACAATGATGACGCTATACATAACGGATTTATCTTATCACAGAACGAGAGGGACAAGAAAAGGGCCTCATCATTGGGGCCCTTGAAAGCGAAGAAGTTGAGAATTACAGCGTCCAGATATAGGAAGCAATCGGTAGCCCAATGAACATAATGACGGTGCAGATTGTCAGCATGTAATACATGATGCGGAGCTTAACGCCATTGTAGGCAATAAGCGCTTTGTCTTTTCGAGCGTTGGCCTTCTTAGCTTGGACGGCTTGATAGGTCATGATCAAAATGACCGCCAAGGTGAAGATGTTGATCATTGTCATGAGCGAGAACATCGAAGCATCGGAGAGCATCTGGAAGCCCACAATCGTTGCCGAGATGGCGGAGAACATGCCCGTCCCAAGCATCCCTAAGCTATCTTCACCGGCATAGGTCTGATTATAGAAACCGATGATGATCCAGATAATGACCGCAGCGAGGTTGATATAAGCTTGCAAGAAGGTTGAAGGCAAGAAATTACCCTGCGTAAAAGCCGCCCGGTTTGCCCGAACCACCACTGTATACTTGCTGTAGGACTTTCCCGGATTTTCCGAATCGACGTCGTATTCGATCGTCCTGGCATACGGATGATCGCCCTTGATTGGACGAAAACCATCCGTGAAGGCGACGTCGTCACTCATCGTCGTATAAACGCCTTCATCGTGGGAGCAATACGTAAAGCCGGTGTTCCCGGAAATCTGCTTGCGGCTAACGTCCACCACATCGGCATCGACATAACGAAGGTGATCCACCGAGAGCCATTTGGCTGGCTCGACGTTGATCCAGAATTGCGCGGTCTCAAGCGGATAGCGCGGATTGTCGTAGGCTTTGGAAACTTTGACCGCAAAACGCATCGACTGAATCATACGGAATTGCGAAGTCGCTTCGGCTTTTCCTTCGGTGTTGCTTAAGTAATAAGGCTCGCCCGGATCATAGTCATAGAAGAGCGAAGTATTGTCGACGCCTTTGCCGACATCAAAGTTCGGATCGTATTGGTTATAAATCGAGGATGGGAATAAGCCCGGGTAAGAATTGCGTTCCGCGGTCCAAACGTTATTGAGCGCGGTCGCCGCCGGATTGTCTTCGATGATTTTTCGAGCATTCTCGCGAATCGTCGCGGGATCCGTGACGTTGTAGTTCTTCCGGTCGATGAGGCGGTTCAACGTAAACGGATAAGCAAGCTCGATGTGATCGGGGGTACCATCCGGAGCGTAGAAGACTTCATTGGTCGAACGATCGACCGAGAAAGCGTCCATGTTATCGAACTGATGAATATCGCCTTTGGTCGCATCGAAAGCCTCGCTAGCAAAGACATCTTCGGCTTTTTGATCGGCCAAAGTGATGCCGTTATAGGCTTTGTACATCGTGTGGAATTCTTCTTGGTCAAAATCGAACCAAAGTTTGATGGCCGCCGAAAAGTATTCATTCGAAGGCTGGATGTCGAAGATCTTCACGACTTGAAGACCGACTTTGACGTTGCAATACGTCAACGCGCTATTCTTTTCTTTATCGTTGTCGGCGATATAGCCATCACGGAAAGCCTTGGACTTCGAATCGATGATCTCAGTTTGATTGAGTTTCGCCACCGATTCTTGCCGGTCGTTCAAAATCCGATAAGTGCAATAGCCTGTAAAAGCTGCAAGCGGAAGCAAAACCACAAACAAGCTGGCATAGAGTCGAACCTGCATTGCGTGGGAAAGCACGCGGTAATTGCGGGCAATATAATGCTTGTTCTTATAATAATTCATCGTCTCGGAAAGGTCGTTGCGTTGGACCGCAGCCAGATCTTCATCGATCTTGAGTTCATCAAAACTCGGAAGTTTTTCGTCATTATCCAAAAGCATTTTCGGGGGCAAAGAGAAATAAACTGCCGCTCGTTTCATAACGGCTTTGGAAGGAATATCCCAACCGCTTTGAATCTGCTTCCACTTCGGGAGCGATAAAGACAAGGCTCGGGCTAAAGTTAATCCTTGGGCTCGTTCAACAAGGAATTTATCCAGATAGCGGAGTTTTGCGGTCCGTTGCTCAAAACCAAAATTTTCATCTTTCGGGAGTTCTTCCTTGCCGTTCCTCACCTTGCGGTAAGAGATGTTCGTAAAACCCCTTTGTAAACGCCACACCGCAAAGAAAGAAGCGTTTTGCTTGCCCTGAGAAATCCGTTGAATGGTCGCTTTATTGGTATGCAAAAAAGCGCAGGGATCAATGTCTTGCTTTTCTAAATAGCGAACTAGAACCACAAAATTGCGGCTCCGAATCTTGGCGATATCCGGCGAAGCCTTAGCGTCTTCAGCCTCATCAGGAGCGCTGGAACTTTCAGGTTTGTCCGAAGCCTTAACGTCTTCTTCAGGCTTCGCTTCGTCCACTTCTTTTTTCTCTTCCATGGCAGGATGAACCTCTTTTCCTTGCTGAAAGAATTATCACCCTTAACGAGTTTGGAAAAAAGTCCTAACAATTTCCTTGGATGATTTTTGTGAAGAAAGCACATTCCTCGTCATTGGCGAGAATGGCGTGTTCTTCATTAATCGTCACATGAAAAACGTGTTGAAGTTTATTACCTTCTTTGGTGGTGTATTCCTTGAAGACATAAGGAATCTTATTCTTCTTTAACACATCGACGAGATAAGAATTTTGGTTTTTGATGAAATCCGCTTCGCCGGTCAAAACGTAACAAGGTGGAAAATGAGAGTTCAGCGGAGTCAAAATATCGTAGCGTGGATCCTTCAAATCAAAATGCTTGCCCAAATAAAGCGGCCAAATGAAGTTCTCGTTTTTCTCTTGATAAGGTGTTCCAAGTGGAACATAAGTTCCGCAATTGAGGCCCAATCCGCAAATTTGAAGCGGGAATTGCAAAGAAAATGACTTGGCATAATCCGGATTTGTTTCAGCAACGCAATACTGAACGCTCATCTGGGCGCCAGCCGAATCGCCAACCAAGAAGACTTTCGTGGTATCAAAACCATACTCGTCAGCGTGGTTTTTCGCCCAAAGGAGCGCCCAATCGAGTTCGCTTAATTGGTAGGGGAATTTCTTGCGAGGAGCCAAGACGTAGTTATAGCAAATCACTGCAAAACCGCGCCGGGCGAGATCTTTGGCATAAAGATGATAGATTTCTTTGTCGCCATACATCCATCCACCACCATGAACCACCACCAATAACGGAAGCGGGCCTTTTACGCCGCTAGGACGATAAACATCGAGCTTATGCCATTTGCCAAAGCCTTTAGCGTAACGAATATCACGAAAAGACGTCACGCCTTCCGGTTCTGGAATCTGGGCGTTTCGTTTCAAATCGCCCTTCCGCACATAATGGCGGACCATCCACACTTGATACATCATCCTACTTGCCTCGCTCATTATTTTGACACTAAAAAGAAAAGAGGCGAGATTTTTCGCTTGCCTCTTTCATACCAAGGTTAGGCTTTGGTGTTACTTCGTTTAACCGTTACGTTACCCGAAGCGTCAACATCAACAGAATAAGAATCGGTCGTATTCAATTGACCACGGACAATCGCCTCAGCCAAAGTCGTCTCAACTTTATCCTGAATGAAACGCTTGATCGGACGAGCGCCATAGACTGGCGAATAAGCGTTCTCTAGGACGTAATCCTTTAAGCCTTTCGTGAAATCTACTGCGTAATATTGCTCCGCCATCCGCCCTTTGAGTTCGTTCAGCATCTTTTCGACGATGCGGTATTGGACCTCTTTCGAGAGCGGGTTAAAGTAGACGATCTCATCGATACGGTTAAGGAATTCGGGTTTGAAGGTCTGATGGAGCAGTTTTTCAACCGGCTCTTTTTGCCCTTCAAGGATGTACTCGCTGCCAAGGTTCGATGTCATGATGATAATGGTGTTCTTGAAATCCACAAGATGGCCTTGTGAATCGGTCAAACGTCCATCATCAAGGATTTGGAGCAAGAGGTTAAAGACTTCGGGATCCGCCTTCTCGATTTCATCAAACAAGACAATCGAATACGGATTGCGACGCACCTTTTCCGTGAGCTGTCCGCCTTCTTCGTAACCGACATAACCCGGCGCGGCACCGATTAAGCGCGAGACGGAGTATTTTTCCATATACTCCGACATATCAATACGGATAATGTTGTTTTCATTGTCGAAGAGCGCTTCGGCCAAAGCCTTGGCGACTTCGGTTTTACCCACGCCGGTTGGTCCTAAGAAAAGGAAGGAACCAATTGGGCGATTTGGGTTCTTGATGCCCGCCCGTTGCCGGAGAATGGCATTCGAGACTAAGGTGATGGCCTGATCTTGTCCAATAACCCGTTTTTCGAGGGTATCCTTAAGATCAAGTACCTTTTCCCGATCGCCTTTTTCAATGCGCGAAACCGGAATCCCCGTGAGTTTTGCGACGATTTTGGCAATCGCTTCCTCATCGACGACCTCATCCACGAGGCGTTCACCCTTCTTGGATTCTTCTTCTAACGCCTTCAGCTTCCGTTCCATCTCCGGGATGGTCTTATATTGAAGCTCCGACGCTTTTTCATAATCGCCCGAAGCGAAATAGTTGTCGAGGTTGAACTTCGCTTTCTCAATTTGGCCTTTCAAATCTTTGGCTTCTTTGATTTGGGTTTTTTCAACTTGCCACTCCTGGTTCAACTGATCCATCTTCGCGTGGTCGTCATCGAGTTCGCGGTTCAGATCGAGCAAACGTTTCTGTGAGGATTCGTCATGCTCTTTCTGCAAGGCGGCTTTTTCGACTTCGAGGGTGCGGATCTTCCGATCAATCTCATCGAGTTCGGCGGGCATGCTTTCGATTTCGACCTTAATGCCCGCACAGGCTTCATCGACCAAGTCGATAGCCTTATCGGGTAAGAAACGGTTCGTAATATAACGGTTCGATAATGTCGCGGCCGCGACCAAAGCCCCATCGGTGATCTGAACGCCATGGAACGATTCGAAACGTTCCTTGAGCCCTCGCAAAATCGTGATGGTATCTTCGACGCTTGGCTCACCAATGAGAACTGTTTGAAAGCGGCGTTCTAGCGCCCGGTCTTTTTCGATGTACTCACGGTACTCATTCAAAGTTGTCGCGCCAATACAATCGATTTCGCCCCGCGCCAATAACGGTTTGAGCATGTTCGAGGCATCCAAAGCCCCATCGGCACGACCTGCCCCCACAATGAGGTGGATTTCATCGATGAAAAGAATGATCTTGCCTTCCGAGGCTTTGATCTTATTCAAGACCGCCTTTAAGCGTTCCTCGAATTCGCCACGGTATTTCGCTCCGGCGACCAAAGCGCCCATATCAAGCTCGTAAATCTCTTTATCCTTTAAAGTATTAGGAACATCATCGCGGACGATGCGTTCCGCTAAGCCTTCCACGATCGCCGTTTTACCGACGCCGGGTTCACCCAAAAGAATGACGTTGTTTTTGGTCTTTCGAGCTAGGATTTGCACGACTTTTCGAATTTCTTCGTCGCGCCCAATGACGGGATCGATCTTCCCGGCCTTCACCGCTTCATTGATGTTGCGGCCAAATTTATCCAAAACGTTTTCATCTTGCGAATAATCTTCCATTCCTTGATCGTTCATAACGTTCCTCCTTTTGCCTTTTCGACAAAGTCATTATAACCCGTCTTTTAGCACTCGCAAGTGTTGAGTGCTAATTTTATCATCACTATGAGGATTGTTGCGATGGGACAAAGACTTTTAAAGTCGCCAAAAATTTGAAAAAAGTATACTCCTGATGGCTTTTTCTCCACCTTTAGTGCCTTTCGATTGCGCTTTTCTTTGCAAAAGATTACAACTAACGCGGTCAACAATTCCCATGAAAAAGAAACTCATCCTCGTCTCAGCCCCACCCGCCAGTGGCAAAACCTACGTCAGCATGAAATTGGCCGAGAACCTCAAGCATGTCGTCTACTTGGATAAAGACACCTTGGTCCCGCTCTCGAACGTGGCTTTTAATGTGGCGAACGAACCGAATGACCGGGAAGGGCCTTTCTTTGAGAAAAACATTCGTGACGTCGAATACCAAGTTATCCTGAATATGGCGTTTGATGCTTTAAAATACGATGACATCGTCTTGATCAACGCCCCCTTTACTAAAGAAATTCATGATCTTGCCTATATTCAAGCTCTCCGAAAAGAACTCCAAGAAGGCTATGACGCTCACTTGGCGATTGTTTGGGTGATCTGCTCCATCGAAACGGTTCATCAGCGGATGATTGAACGCAATAGCCCACGCGATACCTTCAAATTAGCGGATTGGGACAAATACGTCGCCAGCCAGCACTTCGAAGTGCCCACTTGGCTCAAAGTCGACGATGATCCTTATTCCTTAATCCTCTTCAATAACAACAACGAAGAAGAATTCCAAACTTCGATGAAAGACGTTGTCCGAATCCTCGAAGACCGAAAAGCATAATAAAAAGAGAGGGGTTTTGTCCAAATATCGCTGACAAAACCCCTCTTTTTTAGTTCAAAGCCTTATATTCCGTTAATAAACCGTAGGTCCCGAAGAGAATGGTGCCAATTGCCACCCGGATATTTTCGTCTGTGGCTGGCACGACTCCGCGAGCAATCTGAGCTAAATCCGTAATGATGTTCTCGAGGTAACGCATCACCATCAAGCTCCGCTGCTCTTCGCTCCGTCCCGTCTGATAAAGGGCAAAAACCGGAATCAAGGCATCGATTAGGCCTTTCATCACTTCGCGGGCGAAGTCGCATCGATAATAGGCGGAATGCTGATACGATTCGACGAAGACCAGTTCCTTCGGATAGGAAAGGACCTGCTTAAAACGCTCAATATAGATTGAATAAACCTTAGGATCGCGAATATCGATATCAGGAGTTGGAAAGATTGCTTTTTCTGGGATCCGGTGCCAAGCATAAGCGAAAGTTTGGTCCATCAAATTTTGTTTCGTCGAGAAGTGAGCGAAAATGACGGGTTCCGAAATGTGCAGATGTTTGGCAATCACAATCGTTGAAATCGAGGAAGCCCCGTGTCTAAAGGTCTCCCGGATGATTTCGTTTTGAATCTTCCCGTCTATGTTTTGAATGTATCGGCGTCCCACACTGCCTCCTCCTTTAAGGTTTTCAGCCCTTTTGAGAGCCTCAGGCCTTATGGCAATAGACAAATCGGTATTTCAATGCTCATACCTTAACCAAAATTCAGAAAAAACGGAAATGAAACGCTCTTAAATATCGATAAAAAAGCATTGACTTGGTCGAACTTTTATTAGTTTAATAAAACAAATATTATTGAAATGTAAAATCGAACAAAGGATCAAAGAAAAGGCTAGTAGGAGAACCCTACCAGCCTTAGAAATCGACTATTCGGCTTCGACTTGAGTAATCTCCATTTCCATCCCATCAATTGGGATGAAGTCATTGAACGTCCCACAATAAGGACACTTTTGGTTGTTCTTCGCAATCGCGAAGTTTTTGCCGCAGTGATTGCACTTCCCATGGGCAACGGTGGTGACAATTTTTAAGGTTGTCTCCTTGAATTCGGTATCGGCAACAGCAGCATCCCAGCACTCACTCATGTAGCGGGGAACCACCATCGACGCTTCGCCGATCGTTAAGGTGACGGAACGGAGCTTCTTTAAGCCATTATCCTTGCAGATCCCCCTTAAAGAGTCCAACAATTCGATGGCAATGCCCATTTCGTGCATAACTATTTAATCGTTTCTTTCTTGCTGTCTTCCTGCTTAGCAATCTCATCCTTGTTGATCGCTTTGGCTTTGCCTTTGCCCGTGAAGATGATCTTCAGGTTGCGGGCTAAGATGTGGGGAACGCTCGAGGGAGCGATCTGCTCGTACATCCGGCCACCGACATCGAAGCGTTTCTCAAGGTGGATCGCATCGAACTTGCAGCGGGTCGTGCAAAGGCCACAGCCAACGCACATCGTTTCATCAACGAAGGTGCGGCCGCACTTCAAGCAACGCTTGGTCTCGGCCTTGACTTGCTCTTCGCTAAAGACCTGACGATCATCGGCCATCTTGTCCTTAACTTCGACGCGTTTGACTTCCTGGCGCGGGGTATTGTCCCAGCCCTGAACATCAATGTTGTTTTTATCAAGTTCGTATTTCGCCAGATACGGATTCTGGACTCGGCCGATCAACATGCTCTGTCCCGGATGGACATAACGATGCATGCTCTCAGCGCCTTCTTTGCCAGTCGCAATCGCATCGATCGCAAAACGGGCGCCATGGTAGCAATCGCCACCAACGAAGATATCCGGTTCGGCAGTCTCATAAGTGAGCGGATCGGCTTCGGCCCGGCCGCGGTTAACCACGACCTTGGTGCCTTTGACGAGGTCGCCCCATTCAAAGGACTGACCAATGGCGGCTAAGAAATAGTCGCACGGAACCGCAATCACTTGAGCTTCGTCATATTGCGGATTGAATTTGTGATCTTTATCGAAAACGGCGACGCATTTCTTCAAGACGACCTCGGTGAGTTTGCCTTCCGCGTTCTTGTGGAACTCTTTGACGCCCCAACCATTGTTAATCTTGATGCCTTCTTCTTCGGCTTCGGCAATCTCGTCCTTGGCGGCCGGCATGATGTCGCGGCTCTCCAAGCAATAAAGATCGACCGATTCAGCGCCATAGCGGATCGCGGTGCGAGCAACGTCAATCGCGACGTTGCCAGCGCCCATGAGGGTCACCTTGCCATGGAGCTTTTGCCCTTTGCCAAGATTGACGCCACGTAAGAAATCGACACCCGAAATCACGCCTTCGGCATCTTCGCCCGGCACGCCGAGTTTGCGGCCGCCTTGAGCGCCAATAGCAACATAGAACGCCTGATAACCTTGTTTGCGAAGATCGGCAATCGTGACATCCTTGCCCACTTCAACACCCGTCTTGAATTCGACGCCCATATCCTTAATGGCTTCGATTTCAGCTTCGACAACATTCTTCTCAAGACGGAAGGAAGGAATTCCTAAAGTCAGCATGCCACCAAGTTTTTGCTCTTTTTCGAATACGGTGACTTGGTAGCCCATCTCAGCGAGGTAGTAAGCGCAAGAGAGGCCAGCCGGGCCACCACCGATGACAGCCATCTTGTGGTCATGGTATTCCGGATGCTGAATCCGCGGCTTAACGCGCGTATCCTCATCAAGGTCTAACTGAGCGACAAACTTCTTGATTTCATCAATCGAGACTGGCTTCTTTTCGCCGATCGTGCCGCGGGTGCAGGCATCTTCGCAGCGCTTGTTGCAAACCCGTCCGCAGACGGCCGGGAAGGGGTTCTTTTTCTTAATGAGTTCCAAAGCTTCGGCATAACGGCCTTCTTTGGCAAGCTCAATATAGCCTTCAATCGAGATGTGAGCCGGGCAGGCGACCTTGCAAGGCGCGGTGCCGGTCTCATTCATAATGAGCTGACGGTTGAAACGGAAGTCCGGATTCCACTTATCCGGTCCCCACTTATGATCGAAAGCGTGTAACGGCTCTTCGACTTTGATTTCAGTCTTGTTCTCGAGACGCTCGCCTAAACGAAGGGCGTTCATCGGGCAGACCTCAACGCATTCGCCGCAAGCGACGCACTTTTCAGGATCGACATGCGAAATATAGTTGGAACGAACAAGGGTGGCAGTATGGAAATATTCGCCCGTTCTTAAAGAGAAGCAAGAGCAGCCGCAGCAGTTGCACATGGCATGAGTCTTGCCGTTGCCATCAATGTTTGGCATTTCGTGCATCAAGCCATTGTCTTCGGCTTTCTTCAAAATGGCATAGGCTTCTTCTTTGCTGATTCTCCGGCCATGGCCTTGTTTAATGAAGTCACGCGCGCCTTCGTTGAACTGAATGCACATATCCTGTTCAAGGTGGCCGCATCCTTCGCCCATTAAACGACGGGAAACACGGCAAGAGCACGGAGCGACGGAGATATCATCGGCGATATCGACATAATGGGAAATGAGTTCCTCTTCTTTGTGATCAGGATTGTCTTTGATCGCCGACTCAATGGGGACGACCCGCATGACACCATGTCCAACCGGGATGTTGCCCGCTAACGGCATGATGCGCTTAATGGTATATTCGGCGAAAGATTGAGCAATAATCGGATGGGCTTCAACGAGTTTGATGTTATCGACCATCGCTTCGAAAATGCCCGGAACGAAAATTGGAATGTGATAACCGACTTGCCATTTGCCATCGACTTTCGGAAGATTGCGATCTTCGGGATCGATGGAGAAAAGACCAGCCCACGATCCATCATCCAAAGCTTTCTGTAACCGATCCTGCGGGAGTTTGCTTAAGCGAGCCAAATCTGCAACGGTATAGCTCTTACGAACCTTCATCTTCATTGCGACGGTCACCTCATCGTCCGTGACCCAGCAAGCCAAACCGTTATATTCCGGATCGCCATACTGGACGATCGCGCCCGGCAAATCCTGAATGTGGCGGCAAAGCTTTAAAACGTTGGGACGTTTCTTTTCGCCCGGCTCCATGTGGCCGCCGACTTTGCCTTGGCGGTATTTCTCCTCGGCGAACGCTTGCCCTTCGACTCTCAACTTAGGTTCTTCTGCCATAAGTGACTCCTTTTATTTCATGGCCTTATAGGCCTTGACTTCCTTGATAACAAAATCGGCTAACGCATCCATGCCATCGCCCTTCTTGGCGCTGAGCGGGAAATAGACGCATTTCGGATTAAGCTTGCTGATATGGTCTTCTGCTTTCTTCAAATCGAAGTCGAAGACTGGTAAGGTATCCATTTTGCTGAAGACCACCGCCGAGGCCACTTTGAACATCAAAGGGTATTTCAGAGGTTTGTCATCGCCTTCGGGGATTGAGAGAATCACGAGGTTCAACGCCGCGCCGGTATCAAACTCGGCCGGGCAAACGAGGTTACCCACGTTCTCAAGAATGACCAGGTCGAGGTCATCGACGCCGAATCCTTCAATGCCTTCTTGTGTCATTTTCGCATCAAGGTGGCATTCGCCAGCGGTGTGAAGCTGAATCGTCTTCACTCCGGTTTTCGCCTCAATCGTCTCCGCGTCGACGGTGGCATCAATATCGGCCTCCATCACGCCAACACGAAGTTTTTCCTTAATACGATTAATCAGCGAAACGAGCAAAGTTGTTTTCCCCGAACCCGGGGAAGACATAAGGTTGATCAAGTAAACGCCTTTGTCCTTCAATTCCGCCCGGAGCTTATCAGCCCGCGCTTCGTTGTTAGCAAAAACAGATTGCTTAACCGTCAATACTTTAATGGGGTCCATTCAAAATTCCTGCTCCGCTATTGTAAACCAAAACCTACCTTTTAATCTAGAACAAGTAAGCAATTACCGATATCCACACTTTCTTTAAGAAAGAATTGCGATGTTTTTGGAGATTACCTTTAGCAAAAAATCGTTAGAATCTCTGGATAATCAAGGCACTGTCTTCATTTTAGAAAGACTTTCTTTACTGAAGAGAAATGCTGCGTGTCCAAATCATTTTTACCGATATCCTCAAAATGCCTTGCCTCGTCAACTTCGAACCCTAATTTAACAAAATCACTAAATTAATTCCGATATCTCCCCTTGTGAAAGCCCTTACATCATCCTATCATTAAAGAATGTCGGGCGGTTGACCGACTGACGGAGGATCCCTTATGGCAAAAAGACGTAATGACATGGACAAAGCGACTTTCATCTTAGCCGCGGAAAAACTTATCACCGAACGGGGAGCCAATGATTTTTCTTTGGCCGACCTCGCCACAGAGATGAAAATTTCCAAGGGAACCCTTTATTACCATTACCCCAGCAAGGATGATCTCATTCTCGACATCATGGAAAAACACATGAACGAGCTTTCACGGGATTATATTGAATGGCTCGACCGCCACGAGAATGACACGATCACGAAACAACGCTTCCTCGATGTCATCTTTTATAAAGGCGTCAAACTCTTTAACAAGTCTAAGATGCACATTTACCTGATTAATGAATGCATGCGTGGGAACGAGTCCTTGCGAAAGAAATACAGCGAACTCTGGAAGAGCTGGCAAGATCAGCTCGAAGAAGGATTAGACCGTTATTTCCCTGATCAAAAAGACCGCGAGGCTTACGCCTATCTCCTGATGTTATTAATCGATGGCTTAACCGTTCAAGAAGCTTTGGAGAACTCCGACGAAAAACTTAATGAACGAGTCAAAACTTTACTCGTGGAGGAGAAAACCAATGAATAAAATAAAACTCTTGCAGGAGAAGCTCGATAAGGAATGTCCTGGCTTCTTGGCCAGTGCCAAAGACGATTGCGTAGTCCTTAGCGGCGAAAGCGAAGACTATTCGAAAATCGTTGAAGCGGGAAAAATCGCTGCAGAAACCGGTTATTTTTATGGCGTCATCAATAAAATCACGTTAAAAGGCTGGACGCCGAAGCCAATGAAACGATCCCCGATCGAAGATAAAACTCTTGAAGGCGCCACTCCTGACATTTTAGTCATTGGTGGAGGTATCATCGGCTGTTCCATCTTGCGGGAGCTATCTCGTTATCAGTTTTCTTGCCTCTTGGTCGAAAAGGAAGAAGACCTTGCTATGGGGGCATCAAGCCGTAATGATGGCTGCGTTCACGTCGGCATCGATTTGCACAAAAATTCCGCAAAACTCAAGTATCTTCTCCGTTCAAGAGCGATTTATCCTCAGCTTTGTGCTGACCTTGACGTCCCCTATCGCGAAGATGGGCAATCAGTTGCCTTTAAGAGCCTAACCTTAAAAGGGATCGCTGCACCTTATTTACGAGCAAAAGCGCGGGCGAACCACGTTCCTGGCGGGGTCAAGATTTTAAGCCGGGAACAAATGCTCAAAATCGAACCCCACCTCGCTGAAGGCATCAAATGGTGCGCCTATTTGCCCGGCGGTGCTTGCGTTTCGCCTTATGAATTAACGATCGCTTTGGGCGAATCCGCAGTTCTAAATGGAGCTAAGGTTTCCTTTAACACCATCGTCGAAAGCATGGAGGTTAAAGACCACAAAATCGTCTCGGTCAAGACCAACCGCGGCACACTCTATCCGAAAGTCGTGATTAATGCCGCCGGAGTCTATTCCGACGTCGTTGCGGATATGGCAGAAGATCAATTCTTCACCATTCACCCCCGCAAAGGCACCGACAGCATCATGGATAAAGCCATGACTTCGGCCTTATCGAAAACCGCGATCACCGTTTATCCGAAATTAGGCGAGGAAAAGCGAACCCATTCCAAAGGCGGAGGTTTAATCCCCACCATCGACAAAAACATTTTGGTTGGCCCTGATGCTATAGAGATCCCCGACCGAGAAGACTACACGACTTCGAAAGCCAGCATCGATGTTATTTATGGCAAACACGTGAATACGATCGCCGCTCTTTCGGAACGCGATATCATTACCTATTTCTCAGGAACCCGAGCCGCGACCTATGAAGAGGATTTCGTCGTCCAAAAAGGAAAATGGACGAAGAACATCATCCACGCCGCCGGAATTCAATCCCCAGGGGTCACCGCAGCTCCGGCGATTGGCCAAGACATCGCGTTATGGGCTTCGCAAATGCTCAAAGCGCCGAAAAAAGAACACTTCATCGAGAAACGGAAAGGTGTTGTCAAAACCCGTTTCTTAGATGATAAAGAACGCGACGCTTTAATCAAAAAGAACCCCGCGTATGGACATATTGTCTGCCGCTGCGAAGAAATCTCGGAAGGCGAAATCATCGATGCGATCCATTCGATCATCCCGCCCACTACCGTCGATGGCATTAAGCGACGGGTCCGAGCTGGAATGGGACGTTGCCAAGGCGGCTTCTGCCAGCCAAGCGTTGTCGCTTTGCTCGCCAAAGAAGGCCAACAAGACATCCTCAAGATAAAGAAGAAAGGCGAAGGCAATCTTTTCTTCGCCGAAACGAAGGAGTGCAAATAACATGATGGACTATGATGTCGTCGTCATCGGCGGGGGTCCGGCAGGCCTCGCTGCCGCCAAGACGGCCTCCGATTACTCTGCAAAAACCCTCTTAATTGAACGTGAGGGTGCTTTAGGTGGCATTTTAAAACAATGCATCCATGATGGTTTTGGCGTGACCCGGTTTAACGAAAAACTCTCGGGTCCTGAATACGCTTATCGGGAAATTGAGAAACTGAAGACCAGCAAAGTCGAAGTCCTCCTTCTCAGTTTCGTGACTCGTTTAAAGAAGATCGATGCGGGTTATCAAATCACTTTGGTTAATCCGCAAGGGGTTAAAACCTTGACGACCCGCAAACTGATTTTAGCGACCGGCTGCCGCGAAAGAACCTCGAAGCAAGTCATGATTCAAGGAACCAATCCCGCTGGGGTCATGACGGCTGGCCAAGCCCAGTACTACATCAACATCATGGGCAAGATGCCGATTAAGGAATGCGTGATTCTTGGCTCAGGCGATATTGGCTTGATCATGGCTCGGCGCATCACCCTTGAAGGCGGACATGTCGAAGGGGTCTACGAAGCCAAGAACACTCCCTCGGGTCTCGCCCGAAATATCGCGCAATGCCTGACGGATTTCAATATTCCACTCCATCTTTCGGAAACGGTCACCCGCGTCTATGGTGTCGACCGTCTTGAAGGCGTCGAAATCGCCAAGGTCGATGAGCATATGACCCCGATCCCTGGCACCGAAAAAAGGATCCCTTGCGATTCTTTAATTCTTTCGGTCGGCTTAATCCCCGAGAACGAATTAGCCAAGAGTCTGGGCGTTCCTTTATCGGGTGCGACCAAAGGTCCGGAAGTGGATCAAACGTTTATGAGCCGCGTCGAAGGGGTCTATAGCTGTGGCAACGCTATGCACGTGAACGATTTGGCTGACTACGTTTCCGAGTCAGGGGAAATCGCAGGCAAAGCGGCCGCGACGAGCCAAAACGTCGAACACCATAACGTTAAGGTAGAGGTTGATCCCCAGCTTCTTTATGTCGTCCCCGAGGTGGTTGACTTCGCTAAACCTACCCAAGACATGGTGTTCTATTTTCGAGCTAAAAACATCTATCAAAATAAGGTTTTACACGTGTTTTGCGGAGATAATGAGATTTTGAAGCGGCCCTATACCACCTTAAAACCACCCGAGATGGAACGTTTGAAATTCAGCCTCGAAAAAGAAGGAGCGATCCGCTTCGTCTTGGGGGATAAATAAGATGAAAGAATATACCTGCATTGTCTGTCCGAATGGGTGCTCGCTCCACTATGACGAAACGAACAACACCTGCACGGGTAACCGCTGCCCCCGCGGCGCCAAATACGCCGAAAGCGAATTCAAGAATCCGACCCGAAGCCTCACCACGACCATGAAAACCTCTCTCCCCGAATACCCGGTGGTCTCGGTGAGAACCTCGCGGGAAATCCCAAAAGGGCTCGTCCTCAAAGCGGTCTTGGAAATCAACAAAGTCACGATCCACGACTACTTGCCAATCAACTCCGTTGTGATTCAAAACATCTTGAATACCGGCGCGGATATCATCACCACGACGCCGATGAAGAAAGGACATTAACTTATGAGCAAACCCTACAAAGACTTCGAGCCGAAATGGTACTACGGGCAGGTCCCAGGAAAATCCTATCGTTCCATCTTTAAGTGGGGCGACCCTAAGTTCGTCAAAGTCCCAAAAGAAAATCTCTATAAGATGCTCAAGGACACCTTTCATTTGACCGATGATGACTTTAAGCAATATAGCGCTGACCTGGGGTTGGAAGACGTCCGCTTCGACGTGAAAAGCAAAGTCATTAAACCTGAGGACCTCGCTTTTTTGGAGAGCCTTTACGGAAAAGACTTTGTCCGAACGGATGACTATTCCCGTTTGTCTGTCGCCTATGGCAAAACCATGTACGACCTTTTAAGACTCCGGCAAAAGAAGATCGAGAACATCCCGGATGTCGTCGTTTATCCAGACACGAAAGAACAAATTGAGAAAACTCTCGCTTATTGCCAAGAACACACGATTCCGCTCTATGTCTATGGTGGCGGCTCCTCGGTCACCCGCGGCGTCGAATGCATGAAGGGCGGCATCTCAATGGATATGCGGCTTCGGTATAACAAGGTCATTGCCTTTAACGAAGTCGATCAGACCATCACCGTCCAAACCGGTATGTCAGGACCTTGCTTAGAGAAGACACTTAACGATGCGGTGAAGAACTTCAAAGCCAAGCGGGCTTATACCTGCGGGCACTTCCCTCAGTCCTTTGAATACTCCTCCGTCGGCGGTTGGGTCGTCACCCGCGGCGCCGGACAAAACTCCACGTATTATGGCAAAATCGAGGATATCGTCCTCTCTCAGAAATACGCGACTCCTATTGGCAATATCGTCACTTCGCATTACCCGAGAGAAGCGACCGGTCCATCTTTAAATCAAATCATGATGGGATCCGAAGGGACCTTTGGTGTTTTAACCGAAGTGACCTTGCGGGTGTTCCGCTTTATGCCAGAGAACCGGAAACGTTTCTCCTATATGTTCAAGGATTTTGAGACCGCTCAAGCGGCTTGCCGCGAAATGATGCAAGCCGAAAGTGGTTTCTCTTCGGTCTTCCGACTTTCCGATGCCGAAGAGACTTCAATCATGATGAAACTTTATGGCGTTGATGAGACGCCGTTACCGAAACTCTTCAAACTTCGGGGCATCGAAATCGGCAAAGCTTGCTTATTCCTCGGCTTCACTGATGGCGAAAAAGGCTACAGCAAGAATGTGGCCAAACATATTGCCAAGATTGCCCACCACTACCACGCGATGTCGTTAACCGGAATGGTCACCAAGGGTTGGGAGAAGGGTCGCTTCAACGATCCGTATATGCGCGACTCGATGCAAGACTTTGGCATCATGACCGACACGCTCGAGTGCTGCGTCAACTGGTCCAACATGAATCAGGTCTATACCGATGTGCGAAAATTCTGCAAATCCCGCCCCAATACCATTTGCATGACCCATTTGAGCCATGCTTATCCACAAGGCGCGAACCTCTACTTCATCTTCATCGCAAAGATGAACGACCTCGATGAATATAAGCATTATCAGGATGGCATCCTTAACGCCATCCAAAAATCCGGGGCGGCAATGTCACACCACCATGGGATTGGCAAAGCCTTTGCCCCATGGCTTGAAGGCGAGATGGGATCTTTAGAATATTCGACTTTCACATCCTTAAAGAAACACTTCGATCCTAAGGGGATCATGAATCCGGGCGGCACGCTCGGACTCGACTTGACCCCCGAGCAAAAGATCGCCAAAAATGAACCCCTCAAGGATATAAAAATATGAAGCATATCTTCGTTATCAATCCGAAAGCCGGCCGAGTCGATCGGACCCCCGAAATCTCCGCAAAACTCCACTCTTACGACGGAAAGATCGATTACGAGATCTACGTTACAAAGTCTTTGGGCGATGCTCAAGGTTATGTCCGTGAGTATTTAAAAAGCCATAATCCAAAAGAAATCTACCGCTTCTACGCTTGCGGCGGGGATGGCACTCTCTACGATGTCGTCAATGGTGCTTATGGCTTTGCCAACGCCGAAGTCGCTTGTCTCGCCTTAGGCTCGGGCAACGATTTCGTGAAAAACTTTCACGACCTTGAAGCTTTTCAAAATATCGACCGCGAGATTGCGGGGAAGGGCAAACGAATCGACCTCCTCAAAGTCGATGACAAATATTGCATCAACATCACCAACTACGGCTTCGATGGCGAAGTCACTTTCGCTCAACTCAAATACAAACGCCGGCCTTTCATGAATGGGCCACGAGCCTATAAAGCCGCTGCGCTCCACTGTTTCTTGTTCAAAATGAACCAGCCGTTAAAAGTCACGGCGGATGATCAAGTCCTCTTTGATGGCAAGGGTTTGCTCGTTGCCATCGCCAATGGCTTTTGCTATGGCGGGGGCTACCATTGCGCCCCCGAAGCGAAGATCGATGATGGCTTGATTGATGTCTGCTTAATCAAGAAAGTCGGCAAGCTCAAAGCGGCTGGCTTCATGAAGCTCTTCCGTAAAGGCGAACACATCACGAGTTCAAAAACCAAAAACTATGTGATTTACAAACGGGCCAAACACGTCATCGTCGAATCGAACAAACCCGTAGCCTATGCCATCGATGGTGAAGTCTTTCGCAAAGAAAGAATCGAAGTCCAAATGCTCCCGTCCGCTTTATCTTTCGTGGTTCCGGCAAAATGATGGGTCAAAACGAAGTGGTTTTTGCAAGGATTTCTAATCCTTGGGAACCCAAAAATTAACTTAGTCCCTTTTGGGCCATCAAGTGTGATAGAATCACCGCTCGTATGGACCTCGCCAAGGATAACGTTTCTCACCTCTACCGCCACTTCCTTTTTAGTGCGTTCGGCGCGGCTTTAGTTGGCTCGGTTTTTTCGATTGTCGATATGGCGATGATGGGCCATTACCAAGGCCCCGATGCACCAGCGGCTTTGGCCATCATCTCGCCCTTATGGAACATCATCTATGCTTTAGGTCTTCTCACGGGTATCGGGGCCAGCGTCCTTTACGCCGAACTCCGAGGCAAAGAAAAGCCCGAGATAGATCCGAACGCTTATTTTACTTCCGGCTTGGTTCTGACTTTGATTATTTGTCTTCTTGAAGCGGTGTTGCTCAATGTCTTTTTGGAGCCTCTTTTAACTTTCTTCGGGGCGGATCAAACAACCTTGCCCCTATGCCTAGATTATTTGAAATGGATCCGTTATGGCTTTCCTTTGTTCACTTTATCCAACTTCTTGGCTGGCTTTCTCCGCAACGACAAAGCGCCAGGCTTAGCAACCGCGGGCATCATCGCACCAGGTTTATTTAACGTTTTATTTGATTACATCTTCATCTATGTATGCCAAATGGGCATGGAGGGCGCTGGCTTAGCGACCGTACTCGGAATGTTCCTCGGCGATGTCATCATGATAGGACACTTCTTTTCCAAGAAAAACACGCTCAAGCTTGTCCGCTACGATCATCCTTTTGCTAAAACGTGGGCGATTATTCTCAGCGGTTTCTCTTCATTCTTCACCGATGCCGCCATGGGGATTGTTAACGTTGCCTTCAACCGTCAAATCATCGCCCTTTATCCCGAACACTCCGCGGCATATCTTTCGATTTACGGTGTCTTGATCAGTCTCTTTGTGTTTGTCCAATGTGCGAGCTATGGCATTGGCCAAGCGGCCCAACCACTCATTTCCTATAATCATGGAGCCCAACTTTATTCACGAGTCAAAAGCGTTCTAACCCACGCTTTATTTACCTGCCTTGGGGTGACCGTGGTAGCCTTGGTTTTATCCGAAAGCATTCCGCTTCCCTTAATTCGCCTATTTATGACGCCTAACGACGAAGTCCTTTCATTAGCTCCTGGAGCGATGCGGCCGTTTGCCTTATGCTTCATCGCTTTGTCTTTTAACGTTGTGGCCTGCTATTACTTCCAAGCCATTCTCAAAAGCCCGATGGCCTTCGTCATCTCGTTATTGCGGGGTGCGGCAATACCTTTGCTCTTGGTCCATACCTTGCCATTGGCGAATGCCAATCTTCTATGGTATGTGATGCCCATCACTGAAATGGCGACGGCCGTCTTATCCGTAATCCTAATGGTCTATTACACCAAAAACCTCAGCAAAACCCATCCGGTTTTACAAAAATAATGTCAAAACCCCCTTGGATTACCAATCCGTATGAGTTTTGTTTAACCCCTTTGAACTTTAGTAAAAAACTTTTTAGTAAAAAATTTTTTACTAGCTTTACTCGATCCACTTTTAACTAAAAAAAGGCCGCTCTCGGAAAGGGGAGAACGGCCTTATTTTGATCACATCCTTCTCCCGGCAATAAGGGAAAACGGAAGGAGAATGTTTTAGGCTATTTCGACCACGTAATCGTAATTTGCGAAGCCGCTTCAGCCCAAGTGCCTTTGACGCTGGTCGCGGTAATCGGACCCGCTGCTTTGACATCAAGGGTGACATTGCCACCGGTGATGAGCTCCAAGGTTCCTTCGGCTTTAAACGGAGCGCCCGTATCCGTGGAGACCACGTTATAGGTGTAGTCGCTGCCGGCTGTGGCTGTATCGGCTAACGTCGCCTTGCAGGTTTTCAAGAGTTGATGGCTGCCTAAGGGCATCGTGAACTCCTTTGCACCTTTATCAAAGGTGACATTATCCGGCGAGATTGCGAAGTCGCCGCCACCACCACCGCCACCTCCTGGATTCTGCTGTTTGGAAACCGCAGTGATCACGGCGCTTGCAGCGGTATACGTATCGAAGGCATTTCCTTGAACAGAGACCGAGTAAGTATCGCTGTCTGCTAAGGCAGTTGCCCCAACATCGCTGGCCTTAATCGTCAAGGCTCCCGCTTGGGCCGTCGCGTTGGTGTAAACGGCATCACCCGTTCCATCAGCGGATTTAAAAACTTTAACGGTATAGTCTTTAGTGATCGTATCGCTAGCCGTAATCGTGATGCTCATCACCGTATCGGGTCCTTCGGTTCCCCAGACGGCCGTAACCGTCGGAGCGCCTAAGGAATACGAAGTGCCATCCACCGTCGAAACCGATCCTTTATAGCCACCGGTAGCAAAGGCTTTGACGACCGCGCGATAATCGCCCGCCACCGCCGTATAGTCGAGAGTGCCCGTATAGGTCTTATCGACATTATCGGTTGTGGCTTTGATCATTTCGCTGGTCGCTACCGCGTTGGTATTTAACGTAATCGTGCCATCGCTCGCCTTCGTTTCGGAGTAGAGTTTGACGAAATAGATTGTCGCATTCTTGGCTCCTTTAAACGAATAGGCGGATTTGGAGAAGTCAAACGTGAATTCGCTGACTTCCGGCAGCACTTTTCCTGCCGTCGAAGCGCTCGTTGATCCACAACTGGCTAAGGCAGCTAAGCTGAGGGCAACAAGGGACGTCATCAAACATTTTTTCGCTAAGTTCATAGTTTGCCTCCCCTTTAAACTAGAGCGAAGATGAGATAGGCAAGCATCGAGCCATCAAGAACCAGGCTCGGGGCTTTGAAACTGTCCCATTTTCTTTCGATGAGATGAATCACGGCATCGCTTAAGACTCCAGCGGCCACCGCCATCGCATAATTGGAGCTGAAGGCTAACGTGATCAGAGTCGCCAAGAAGGGGATGACTTCATCCGCTTTCTGGTAATCCACCGCCTTAAATCCTTTCAGCATCGAAGCCCCCACCATCACCATGATGAGATCGGAGAAGATGAAGGCGTCATTGACGTAAGCGGCCAGCTTGGTCTCGCTATGCTCGATCCACATGCCAACGCCATTGGTACTGGTGGCGGTAAGAGCAAAGACGGCCCAAGTGAACATCGAGATCAGAAGTCCGATTGAGGTAATGACGGAACTTAATCCCGTTTTGCCTTCGTTATCGGTACTCACGGCGCTTTCGGCGCCAATCGACGTCGGAGCGGCACCCATAATCGGCGCCACGACATTGAGTCCAGCCGTGATGAGATAGGCTTTCCGCTCATTCTCAACGCTCTGGTCTTCGAGCAAGAACTCGCCCGAAGCGGCCGTCGCATGAAGATTCGCGGCATTGCCATAGATGCCTAAGGCTAAGAAGGTCAAGATCCCTCGAATCACGATGAGACCCGGATTCCCGCCTGCGGCAGTCACCGCGGAGAAATCGAAGCCGGAAGTGAAGAGCTTGCCCCACTCAATCGAAGAGAAACCTAAGGCGATGTTATACGGCGAGGCTCCATCGGTGGCAATGATGACGTTAAGCCGTTCATAGACAATCACGGCCGCGGTCTGCCCGCCGACGAAGGTATTCATATAGAAGAGAATTCCACCTGCCCACATGAGTCCGAGTAAGCAAGCCCAAACGCGGAAGCCCGCTTTGCGTTCTTTAAACGCTTTCAAGACGATATAGAGCACAATCCCGATGAGGAGCAAGAAGAAAATATATTTCTTCAAAC
>Ga0183095_10787_pt1 | contig 57861 bp, 54 predicted proteins | sample BioMet4_FD_130346 | JGI IMG/M metagenome (GOLD analysis project Ga0183095, IMG submission 130346) | Microbial communities from bioreactor (seeded with sewage sludge) at LBNL, California, USA - Biofuel metagenome 4 (v2) (version 3) | ecosystem: Engineered > Bioreactor > Anaerobic > Unclassified ...
GCAGAAGAGCCGCTTCCGCGCGATGTCGCTTTGAAGAATGCCGGCAATAAACAAGATGGGCAGATCAAGCTCCCGAAGGTGGTTTTATGAATTATATCGATCTTCCTTTACAAGAGCTTCACGAAGCCTTGGTGGCGAAGAAAGTCACTCCGTTAGAATTAACGGAAGAAGCCTTAAAACGGGCTCACGCGGATCAGAACAACGCCTTTGAATATTTGGATGATGAAGGGGCGATTACTTTTGCCAAAACCTTAACGGAACCTGAAAAGGATAATCCATTATGGGGTATCCCGTATTTCGCAAAAGATAACTTCTCGACCAAGGGCATTCCGACCACCGCCAGTAGTAATATCTTGGTGGGCTATGTCCCGGTTTTCGATGCGACGGTCATCAGTAAATTAAAGGCCGCTAAAGCCGTCATGATTGGTAAGACGACGCTCGATGAACTCGCCATGGGTGGCACGGGAACAACCGGTCACTTAGGCAAGACGTTTAACCCCTATGATCCGAAACACGAACGGATGATTGGTGGTTCTTCTTGCGGCTCGGCTGCCGCGGTATCCGCGAGCATCGTGCCGTTTGCTTTAGGCAGCGATACCGGTGACTCGGTTCGTAAGCCTGCCTCGTATGCTGGTCTTATTGGTATGAAGCCGACTTGGGGACGGATCAGTCGTTATGGCTTATTCCCGTTTGCCCCCTCGCTTGACCATGTGGGCTACTTTAGCCGCGATGTTTATACCTCTGCGGTTCTTCTCGATGTTTTAGCGGGAAGAGACCCTCACGATTCGACCTCTTCGATGAAAGAAGTCGAACATTATGAAGCCGATTTGAAGAAGCCGGTTAAAGGCCTCAAGATTGCCGTCTTAAAGATGGTGACCGATTCGATTAAAGATGAAGAGATCAAAAAGCATTTCTACTCCTCACTTGAAGGACTCAAGAAAGAGGGCGTTGAAGTGGACTTTGTCGAATTCGGCAAAGACCTCCTCGAATCGCTCTATGCGACCTACATCGTCATCAGTTGCGCTGAAGCCACCTCGAATGACGCCAACCTTGATGGAATTAAGTTCGGTCCATATAAAGGTGGTAAGACCTATCAAGAAGTTATGTATAACGCGAGAACCGCAGGCTTTAGTGAACTCATTAAACGCCGTTTCGTGATTGGCTCGTATTGTCTAATGAGAGAAAACCAAGAAGAGCTCTTCTTACGCGCTCAGCGTAACCGGGCGAAGATCGTTGAACGGACGAATGAAATCTTAGAAGATCATGATTTCATCCTCGCTTTAGCCGCGCCGAGCATTGCGCCGTTATTCGCCCAAGCGAGCGATAAACTTTCGGATGAATATTTGATCGCGGATAACCACCTTTGCTTAGGCAACTTCGCGGGTCTCCCTTCAATCACTTTGCCCTTAGGCTATAAGTCAGGAATGCCCTATGGCGTGAACTTCATGGGCCGGGCTTTTGAAGAAAAGAAATTATTCCAGATTTCGCAAGCGTTTGAAACTCTGACGGGGCTTGCTGAAACGAGCGCCCTTGCTCCTAAGGAGGCCAAGTTATGAATTTTGAAGCAGTCATTGGACTTGAAATCCACGTTGAGATGCGGACGAAGTCGAAGATGTTTTCTGCCGCTCCGGATGGTTTCTCGCACGATCCGAATACGGAAATCGCTCCGCTCGATATGGCCTTCCCGGGCACGATGCCAGTCGTGAATAAACAAGCGGTCATTAATGCGGTCCGGGTCGCAAACGCTCTTCATATGACGATCGACCATACCCTTTATTTTGACCGTAAGAATTATTTCTATAGCGACTTACCGAAGGGCTTCCAGATCACCCAGCAAGCTCGGCCGATTGGCAAGGATGGCTATGTGATGATTAAGGTTCCTTCTGGCGAGAAAAAAATCCGGATTGAACGCATTCACATGGAAGAAGATACCTGCAAGCAGGAACACTTCATGGACTACACTTTGCTCGACTATAACCGGGCAGGCGTTCCTCTTGTCGAAATCGTCTCTTTGCCCGACATCCGCAATGGCACCGAAGCGATGGAATACGCAGAGGCGATTCGTAATATCGTGGTTTATTCAGGGACCTCGGATGGCAAGATGGAAGAAGGATCGTTACGTTGCGATACTAACGTCTCAATTCGTCCGTGTGGACAAGAAGCGTTTGGCACTAAAGTCGAAATCAAAAACATTAACTCCTTTAAAAACATCGAAGCGGCGATCGATTACGAAATCGCCCGCCAATCCCGCCTGATTTTATCGGGCGAGGCGGTCGTTCAGGAGACAAGACGCTATGATGAAGCCTCGGGCAAGACGGTTCGGATGCGGCTTAAGAGCGACGCCGTGGATTACAAATATTTCTGCGAACCGAACATCACCCCAATTAAGCTTTCGGATGAATTCATTGATGAAGCGATCAAAACTTGCCCCGAACTCTATGAGGCAAAAGAGAAGCGTTATCTCTCGGCGGGATTAGCCCAAAGTGACGCGGATATCTTACTTTCTGATCCGAAGATGGCGGCCTATTTTGAGGAAGGTATGCCCTTAGTGAAGAATGCCAAGGATTTAGCCAACTTCTTGATCGTTGAGATCAATGGCTACCTCAATAAGGAAGCGAAGACCATTAGCGAGTTGCCGCTCAAGCCGGCGACTTTAGCGACGATCGTCTTGATGCAGGAAACCGGCGGTTTGTCTCATAAACAATGCGCCGATATCCTTGCAAAAGTCCTCTCGAATCCGCAAATGTCCCCTGAAAAAGCCAAGGAAGAGCTTCATATTGTGGCTCAGGTCTCCGATAGTGGGGCGATTATGGGCTTTATTAATGAAGTATTGGCGGCAAATCCCCAGTCGATTGTCGATTTCAAAGGCGGAAAAGACCGGGCGTTTGGCTTCTTAGTGGGTCAGGTGATGAAAGCCTCACATGGCAAAGTCAATCCGGCCGAAGTGTCACGCTTATTAAAGGAAGAATTGGATAAACGGTAATATGGATAAAGAGCTTCAAGACATTCAAAGTTGGTTGGCGGCGGCATCTTCTTTTGAGCTGCCTTCTTACCGTGAACTCCCCGGTGTTCCCCTTTATATGGAACAGGTGGTCGAGTACATTAATTCGGCCTTGAAACCCATCAATCCCTCCAACAAAGATATCCTTACTTCCTTCATGGTGAACAACTATGTCAAAGCGGATATTTTGAAAGAGCCAGTCAAGAAGAAATACAATACCGAACACTTGGGTTATCTCTTCGCGATTTCTTCTTTGAAACGGGTCCTCTCAATGTCGGAAATTTCGATGCTGATCGAAATGGATAAAGACGTCGCGGCGGATAAGTCCGTGCTCTATGGTTTCTTCAAAGTCATGGCGCGGGACATCCTTCAAGAAAGCTCGAAAAAGGTCGCTTCGAAAACTCAAAGTTTTGTCGATACCTATAATAATGAAATCAAAGCGAACAACCCCAATGCCGAGCAGAATCTCCGGGATCGTTTAGGCTTAATCGCCCTACGTCTTGCGGTTCAAGCTGGGGTTGATTCGATGATTTCTCAGATGATTCTCGATAACGTTGCCAAGAGCGTCCATGGTGAAAAAGCCTATGAATTCGAGTCGACGCCAGGCCATCACGAAGTCCGTCGTGAGAATAAGATTTCTTTGGCGGAATCGAAACGTTTGGCGGCGGTGAAGAAAGAGAAATCGAAGGCGGAAAAGCCTTCGGCTGATCATAAAAAGGAAAAATAGGAGGAAGGAATTATGCATACCATCTTAGTGACAGGCGGCTTAGGCTTTATCGGAAGCGAAACCGTGATTGCCCTCATCGGTGCGGGTTATGAACCCATCATCGTTGATGATCTTTATAACGCGAAGAAAGCGGTCTTGGATCGGATTGAAACCATCACCCATGTCCGGCCGAAATTCTATGAGGTCGATGTAACCAAACGGAAAGAAACCGAAGCGATCTTTAAAGAGAATAAGATCGATGCAGTCATCCATTTCGCTGGCTATAAAGCGGTGGGCGAATCGGTGTATAAGCCGATTGAGTATTATCAAAATAACCTCGGCAGCGCCTTAAATATTTTGGATGTGATGAAACAATATCACGTCAATAACTTCATCTTCTCTTCGTCCGCCACGGTCTATGGGGTTCCGAAACGGGTTCCGCTTGTTGAAAGCGACCCGGTTGGTTCGGCGACCAATCCTTATGGCGAGACCAAGATCATGATCGAGCGGATTCTCGAGGATGTTGCGAAAGCCAATCCGGAACTCAATGTCGCTTTACTCCGTTACTTTAACCCGATTGGGGGTCATCCTTCTGGTTTATTAGGGGAAGATCCGAATGGTATTCCGAATAACCTTATGCCGTATATCACCCAGGTGGCGATTGGCAAACTTCCGTTCTTAAAAGTCTATGGTGATGACTATAAGACGATTGATGGGACGGGCGTTCGGGATTACATCCACGTCGTCGATTTGGCGGAAGGCCATGTTGCCGCGCTAAAGCGTCTTGAACAAAAACCGGGTCTCGTGGTTTATAACCTCGGAACCGGGAAGGGTACCTCCGTTCTCGAACTCGTCCACGCCTTTGAACAGGCTAATGGGGTGAAGATCCCTTATAAGATCGAAGCTCGTCGGGCGGGTGACGTTGACGCCAACTTCGCCAATTGCGATAAAGCCTTTAAGGAAATGGGCTGGAAGAGCCGTTTAACGATCGTTGATGCCTGCCGGGATGCCTATAACTTCCAAAAGAAGAACCCCAACGGCATAAAATAATATTTCCGAAATCTTTAGAGAGGGCCGAATAAAAAGCCCTCTTTTTTGATGGAATTATTCCTCAAGAGGGCTTCTTTTGTCGTGGGTTAACGGGCTCTACTTCATTTTATGGAGGGGTTTAATCTTGCGTCCAGTGGACTTCTCACGCTGGATTTCAAAGGGAATGCCCCCTTTACGGACACATTGCTTAAGGAAGATGGTGATGGCAGAGGACATCGACATGCCTAAATCATCAAAAAGCTCCTCAGCTTGCTCTTTGGTATCGGTATCTAGCCTTACGGTGATGGTTTCTTTGCTCATTTTTCCTCCTTTTGAAGCAAACATACATTATTTGTATAGCAAATTGCATTACAATAGAATGATGTTTAATTGATAATTGCTTTTGCACCTTCACTATACATCAAAAGAGTGAAAGGGTGAAAAAAGATTTTGTGGTCTCTTTTTTTGAGGAACGAGGAAATCCTGTTTGGATTTTTGTTCTTCCGCAATTTTTGTCTCCATTTCGGAAGCGGTTGTGACTTTGGGAAGGGTTTTGGAGCTTTTGTGGTAAACAATATGAAAACAATTGAACATTTTTGAAACCCCTTACATTGACTTTGCTATAATAAACACTATAGGAGCTCGATTGAACAATTAAGGAGGATTGTTTAATGGAAGAGTTTGTTGTTAAACTGCCGAATGGTCATGAGCAGAAAGGTCTCGCTTTTAAAGATGCTGGGACCACGAAGAATTTGGTGATTCTAACCGGCATGAATGAGCATTCGCATCGTTACCAGGATTTAGCTGAATATCTCAATGGTGTCGGCTATGACGTTTATGTTCTTGATGCCGTTGGTCAAGGCTTAAATGCTCCGAAAGTAGAAGACCAGGAAAAATGGTATAAAGGTGCCTTTGACGATAACGTCATGGCCGCCAATATCAAGATTGAAGAATTAAAGAAAGAAGGCCGTCCGACCTCGATTATGGGTCACTCGATGGGCTCCTTTATGGTTCAACGTTATTTGGAACTCTATCCGGATACCGTCGATCGGACAATTCTCTGCGGCACCAATGGCGGCAATGGCTCGCAGATGAAAGCGGCTTATTGTTTAGCCTCGATGCGCACCAACGCCCATAACTGGGATAAGCCGGATAAGTTCATGACCAATGCCGGTTTAGGACCTTATAGCAAAGCGGTGAAGAACCGGAAGACCGATTTGGATTGGCTCTCGTATAACGACGAGAACGTCACCAAGTACATTGCCGATCCTTATTGCGGGCATATGGATACCCACGGCTTCTGGAAAGAGTTCTTACGGGGCATGAATGAGCTCTATAAGAGCAAGTGGTTGAAGAAGATCTCACCGAAAGAGAAAGTCCTCATTATCTGCGGAGCGGAAGATCCGGTCGGCAATAATGGCAAGGGCCCGACTTATATGGCGTATCTTTATAAGAAACTCGGGATGACCAACGTGACGTTGAAGATCTTCCCGCATATGCGTCACGAGATTCATAACGAGAAAGACCACATGCAGGTCTACGAGCAGATTTCCGATTTCTTAAACGCGAAGTAAGGCGATTTCGAAACGATGATCCTTGAGGGGTGCTTGCACCCCTTTTGTTTTGGTTCTTTACGTAAATATGAGCAAAACGGAGGAGGCTTTCGCGCAGGCGAGCAGTATCTTTTTTTGATAATCTAGTTAATAATTAACAGAAGAATCCTTATGTCCTCCTCGTCCAAGAAAAATCATTTCCGTTTCTGGTTGACCGTTTATCTTTTGATCTTAGTGATCCAAGCCACCAGTTTCTTATGCAGTTTTTATTTCTTGGCGGAGAACATCCGCAACGGCAATCGCTGGATTGCGTTTGGCAGCATCGTCTTGCTCAATCTCTTTTCTTTGGTCGCCATTCATTTTCTTAATCGCAAGATGTCGGTGGGGACTTTAGGTTCGTCGATGCAGGCTTTGCGGACTTCCCGCTTTACCGGCGCTTTCTTGAATGTGGCCTTAGCGTCCTTGCTTTCTACTGCCTTGGTGTATTTGATTGATGATGTCTTTTATCCCACTCTTGCCACAACGCCCTATGGTCCTTTAGCGGCCTCTTTGGTGTTTTTAGGAGGCATTTTGGAGTTCATCTTCACTTACTATCTTTTCCAAGGGCAGGGGATTACGCGCTTATGAAAGAAGCGAATGCCAAATTGAATCGTTTTATCCCCATCTTCTTGACCCTTTTCGCGATCCTTTCAGTCCTGCCAATGATTTATTATCCGGATCCGACGTTGTATGACTGGATCAATAGCGCTGCGGTAAAAGACTATTACTGGATTAGTGAAGCGGGAATCTTTATGGTCTTCGCTTTGGTTGTTTGGGCTAAGAATCGGGCGGAACCACCCTTACGCTACGGGTTGATGTTCTTGTGGGTGATGCTCTTTTCCATCGTCTTGGTCTTCGTCCATGAACGCAGCCTGACTTATGGCCACAATGAGGTCTACACGTTGCCTTTATCGGCGGTGGCGCTCTATGAGGCCAAGATCTTCTATGACGTTTTCTTTTGTTTTGCTGTTCTCTTCTTGTGGCCTTACGCGAAAAAGGAGCCTCGGTATAAGAACGCCTTGCCCATCGTGGTTGTCCTTTTTGCCCTAGTGTCCGTGGTTTACGCCTTTATCCGGGGTCGGGATGCTTCGTATTCGTATGTCTACTACACCAGTTTCTTTAAAACCAATGAAGATTTGGGCAAGGTTCTTTTTGCCGGATGTTTTGCTTTGGGGGTACTGGCTTACGATGCCAAGCGGTGGTTAAGGTATGCTTTGATTTTCTTGGACATTGGTTTACTGGTGGCAACGGGCCTATTAGGTTTATCGATTACCTTCTGGTGCTTAACCGGCGCCAGCGTGGTGATTGCGTTTACCTTGTTATCGGCTCAAAAAGACCATTTGATCAGCAAGCCTTTGAAGTGGGGGTCTTTGCTTTATTTCTTTTCGGTTTTGCTTTTGGTTCTTTTGACGTCGATCCCCAGTTCCTTAGCCAGCACTCTCCGTACTTATTTAGGCGAGGAATTTATCGCCGTCTTTTCTTCGCGTCTTAAAGTCTGGAAAGCCTATTTGGATTCGATCTCCTCTTGGCGGATTTTCGTGGGAGATGGTCTAATGGGCTATTATCGTTCGTCTTTATTGGCTACGGGGCAGGCTGTCTTTACCCCATTAGAGAACGGTATTCTCGAGGTCTATAACAGCGGGGGTCTTGTTTATTTGTTGTTCTATTTTTTGGCGATCGTCATCGGCTTAGCCAAGCTGAAAAAAGAAGAAGCCCATCATCCGATTTTCTACGCGGTCATTGTCGCCTTCACGGGGGCTTTCTTGTTTTTTACGACACTCACTGATGAACGGTTATTCTTCTCCTCGAATTTCCTCTCCTTCGTGGTTGCGTATCTCTTTATGGGTTATCCCCATCACAAGACCATCGAAGACGAAGAGTAAAATATCGCCAGCAAATCCCGATTGGTTTTTTAAAAAGCTCTGAAAAGCCTTGTATAATGACGCGAAGAGCCTTTAAATGAGTTTCTTAGCTTATTGCTAAGAATGCTCTGACGATCTTCTCGATTGTTCCCAATGGATAGCGTTAACAAAAAATCAAATAGAGCTTTGCTTGTTGACGTTTTTCTTGTCCTCGTTTTACTGTGCGGTTGTTTCATCGTTGAAGGGCATTCGTATTTTGATGGGACCCGGCAAGGTGAGATGACAAACGTTCAAATGACGCTTTCTTGTCTGGGCTATGGCCTTCTTTATGCTGGATTTCTTTTAACGGCGAAGCGTCATGTTGCTTTTGAAATCAAGGCATGGCCCATCCTGGTATTTACTGGACTGTTCTTTGTCGATTTATTCGCGATTCTTTTCTTCCCTGGCGTCTACGATACCGGCGAACTCATTTATCAAATCGATGCCGCGATGAAATTCCGTTACTGTCTCTATGCCTTGGTGGTTTGCTCGATGCTGTATCTTTTGTTTGTTTTGGCCCCCCAGCAATTAGCGGGATCCAAGATTTTTGATCTCGTGCTTTTTGGCGCGGTGATTATCGTCATTTTGGCTGTATTTTTCTCGTATATCAAAGAAGCCGATCTCTATCGGGCGATCATCGACAATGGTGGTGCGGATGAAACGACAGGGACCCCAAAGAGTTGGACCACCCAAAAGAACATCTACGCCTTCATGCTGTTCAATGGGCTGGTTGCTGAAGCTTACTTTGAGGCTAAAAATCCTCATTGGTGGCGTTGGATCATTCTTGCTTTTCTATATCTCAACCAATTCTTCGTTTTATCGAAGACGATTTTGGCAGTGGCAACGGTCTTTATGGTCGGATTCTATTTTTGGCATTTTGTCAAAACGTTACCGAATCACCGCCGACGGAATTGGATTATCCTTGGGGTTGTTGTCGTGAACTTAGTGGCCTTCTTGCTCTTTGGTCTTTTATATCCCGATGCTCTTTGGCTGAATCGTTATTTCCATACGATTTGGAATTTTATGCTGACTTATCTTGGCACGACGTTTCTCGACCGGATTTACGTATGGTCCGATGTGGTCCGCTGCATTTCGAGTTTCCCTTTGACGATTATCGTGGGGGTAGGCTATGGCAATTGGACCCACGCTTTCTATTCGTATTTATTGAATGATCCTAATGGCTTTTATCCGGTCGACTCCGCTTGGATCGTGGATTTGGCTCGTGGTGGGGTGATCGGAATTCTTTTCTCTGCCGCCGTGGATGCTTATGTCCTTTTCTTAGTTGTCGATGCTTTAAAAAAACACAAGAAAACCGCGATGGTCTCTTTGCTCTATGGCTTAGGGCTTTTCTTCCGGAGTTTCCTAGAAGCGGGCGACTTAGCTTTCCCAGATTCCTTTGGCGTGATTTATAACATTCTTTTGGTCATGCCTTTAGCAGCTGATCGTTTTGCTGAGAAGCATCCGTCCTCCCAGGATTACGTCACTTCGCTATTTACCGACCCTGAAAGACCTTCCTTGCCTCATCAGCCCTTCTCTTCGGAACGCTTTCTTAAAAAGAGTTTGGCGTTTTCTATGCCCTTATGCCTCGATGCGCCTCTTCTTCTTGAAGCCTTGGGGATTTTGAATGGAAATGACTATTTGGCGAATCCCAATCTCTTCTATGCCTTTGGCAGCGTGATGCTGGTTGCCCCTTTTATCTTCTTGGCATTGGTCTCTTTGGCTCGGGGCAAGCATTTCTATGGCTTTATTTGTCTTCTTTTCTGGTTTATTGCCGCGATGGTGATGGCGTTTACGCTACCTTCTATTTCGGGGGATTGGCTTGGGGCGCTCTTCCCGGCGTTAATGGCCTTCGTGTTACTTTTGATCGTTTGCTTCAGTGGTATTATCCCTGGCGAAAAAATCTTTGCAAAAACGGCCTCGATTTACTTTTTTGCAGGGTTATCAATCCTCTTAGTTTGCCACTTTTCCTTAGTCAACAACCCTCGTTCAGTATATTTAACTCTGGTGGCGTTGGTCTTGCCCGTTATCGTCTCTATTTTCTTATCAAGTTTTGCTTCGCTTTCATGGGACGATTGGCCGCTAGCAAAATGGAGCGACCGCTATTTACTTTTGCAGGAACGCTACGCTTTAAAAGGCGATATTCAACGTTCTCGTGTCTTCACTAAGGAGGTTTCGCATGGCAAAGAAAACTAAGCGGCACTTCCTTCTTTGGGCTTGCCTCTTCGCGCTCTTTCTTTTCCTTTGGTGTGCTGATCTTTTGGTCTTGGCCCCTTCTTTGGTGGAATTCCGTTTCACCGGCGAGGGATTGATGATTTTTGCCCCAGCGATCTCTTTGGCGGTGGGTCTACTCTGCTCTTTATTGCTCTTCTCTTTATGCCTCAAACGGGCTGACAAAGAAAAAGCCTTTGAGCGGTTCCGGGGATTCTATTGGCTCTTTGCTTTTATGTCCTTGGTGATCACCGTCTTTTTATCGGTCTATGTCTTGCCCCAAATGAATTGGGTTCATTTCGTCGAAGGCAAGGGATTCGATTACGTCTTTGCCTATCTCATTGCAGCGGTTCTTGGAGGGATCATCCCCTTCCTGTTCCTTCTCACGCCGAAGAAAGGAGGTCAACGCGATGGTGGCACAATCTAAAGGCAAAAAACCTCATGATAAATTCATCAATGTTTTGACCCCTTATTTCTTGATCGTCTATTCGGTGGTCTCGCTTTTGTCGTGGTTCCGTTACCCTTCCGAGGAGTTCTACAACCTTCTGAACTTTAGCGATACCGCTCTGCGGTTCCGGATCATCATTGGTGCAGTCTTTGTGGTCTATATGCTGTTGATTTGTTTAGTGAACCGCAAATTACCCCCGTGGCGATATTCTTGGCTTTTCTTCTTTATTTGCGTTTATCTTGGCATTTTGGTTTTTGTTCAAAATAAATCCTACATTTATGATCCTACTAAAGATCCGATCACCATCGGCACGAGAGCCAGCGCAAAGTTCTATTTGCAGTGGGCTTATTCTGTCTTTATGGCCTATTGTCTTCTCTTTGTTCTTCCGATGACCAAGACTCGTCATAAAATCCAATTCTTGCCCTTCCTAATTTTCTGGGCTCTTATTGGTCTTGTTTTCATTGGATATTCGGTCGCAACGCAGTTTGATCTTTATAAAAACTTTTCGACTTGGCGCGGAGAGAACAAATGGCTATACATCGTTCATTCTTTCTTTAATGATAAAAATTCTTTTGGTGCTGCTTTATTTGGCTCTTTTATCGCGGTCGTTGTCCTGGCGGAGCAATGCAAAATGAAGGGAAGAATCCCTCTTCTCCTTTTGGTTTTTGTGTATTTTGCAGAGTGTGTTTTTATCCGTTGCTCAACCGCGTATGTTTCAGAAATCGCCGTTATCGTTACGCTGTACATCTTCCGTTGTATTCAAAGTATCAAAAAACACCCGGGTGTAGCCTGGACGTTCCTTTCTATTGGCTTCTTGGCCTTTGTTTTCTTTGCTTTGGTTCTTACGGTTCCATCATTTTACGAATCGGATAAATTACTCGGGAAACTTCGCGATGTGATCGTCAGTCCCGATTATTCAGGTCGCGTTGAGATTTGGGCAAAATTCTTTGAGGAATTGGATGCAAAATCGATTCTTCTTGGCTGGGGACCTCTTGGTAAAACAATTAACGGGTATCTTATTGAACACACCATTGTGGAGCGTCCTTTGGAAGACGCGTTTTTGGACGTGTTCTGTGCCGGCGGACTTGTTTTCTTGGTTTTCTATATTTGGGTTTTGGCTCATACCGGAAAAACAATTTGGGGGAACCGGGCCATAAATCGGCCTCTATTTGGGGCGTTGTTGGCTTGCTTTATTGGCTGCATTGTCTATGGCATTACTGAGATTAATCATTTCGTTTTCTCCTCGTCCTCGATGACTTTTGTTGCATCGTTCATCGTTGCAGCAATCCCCGCGACCGTTAATCGTATTGACAAGGCAAAGGGTTAAAACGATGCCAGAGCAGAAGATCATCAAAAAGAATTCGATTAAAACGGGCATCGTTTTAACCTATGTTCGCCTAGCTGTTTATTTGGTAATTGCGTTAGTTTATCCCCCTTATCTTTTACAGAAAGTGGGGGAGGCTGATAATGGTCTTTATACTTTTGCGGTATCCGTTAGCGCGTTAATTCTTTTAATTTCGTTTGGCATCGAAAACTCCTACGTTCGTTTTGCCACCGTTAGCGAAGAAAAGAATGGCGAAGAAGGATTAAAGAAAACCAATGGGTTTTATCTTGTTCTTTTTGGCATCATCGCTTTGGCTGAACTCATCGTCGGTGTTGTTATTGCCTTTCTATATCGCAATGGCGCTTTGTATCTTAAAGACGCCACTCCGGAAATCCGTTCCAAATTATGCCAATTAGTTTTGATTACGTCTTTGGCCGCCTCTTCCGATTTCTTTCTTTCGATTTTTTCGTGGTTTGCCTACTACCGTAGTCGTTTCGCCTGGGAACAAGGTATCATCTTGTTCTCCCATCTTTTAACGACGGGATTCACCGTTTTAGCCCTTTATTTTGGCTTGGATATCATTTGGGTTGCCTGGATCGGTTTATTGGCCCAGTTCGTCATGGACGTCGCTAACGTCGTTTATTCGTTGGTGTTTTTGAAGATGAAATTTGCCTGGATGAAGCGCGCTGAATGGAAACCGTACCTGAAAGAAGTCTATTTGTTCTCGATTTGGATCTTCTTCGTGGTGGCGTTTTCGCAAATAAACGCTTACTTAGGCAAGACTGTTCTTGGGGTTATGGTGGATTCGGGCAAGACCGTCACCGTTTTTACTTATGGGTTTCAGTTCTTTGCTTATGAGTCTTTGATGAGTCAAGGCATCAGCAATAACTTTTCTCCAAAGATTAACGCTTTGGCGGTTCAACACAAGGATCAAGAGGTCGCTTCTTTATGGCTTAGGGCCTCTAAATTGCAGCTGGTTGTGCTTTTCCTTGTGGTTGGGGGATTTATTACGTGTGGGTTGGATTTCGTGTCCTATTGGCTTCGGAAGAGCCATTTGAGCCCAACAGACTTCCGTGATATCTATATCTTGGGGGCTGGATTTTTGCTCCTTTGGCTCATTCCTCTTTCTGAGACAGTGGGGATTGAAGCACAACGGGCTTATAACAAACATCGCTTTTTGGCGATCTTTAATTTGTCCTGCGCCATCGCCAGCATTGGGATTGCTATTCTTTGTGTCGCTTATCTTCCGACCGAATACAAAATCTACGGGCCATTGATCGGGATGGCCTTTTCGGTGATATCAGGAATGATCGTCGCTTCGAATATCTACTACAAAAAGGCCATGGATTTCCCTGTGGGGCGTTATTTTGCGACGTTTGGTATTATGCTGGGGATTACGCTGGCGGCTTGGGCTGTGCCTTTCGCCGTTTTCACTTATGGCGTTCGTTTACCCGATGATCTTAGCGGATATGTCGTGGCTTTAATTAAAGCGGCCGTTTTTGTCCTCATTTACCTGCCTGCGACGGCTTTGGTATTTCGAAAAGAGATTCGCCAAGAGCTTTTGAGGTTAAAATCTAAGAGGGGAGCAAAGAAAAATGAAGCGAATTCTTAATCAAAAAATCCATTTTTTCGTTGCCCTATCCACGATCTTTTTGACGAGCTGCAATAGCTTGCCCTATCGACCGGTTTATCCATTCAATCTCGAAAACATCGCGTTCAATATCTTTGATCCGAGAGACTTCCGCGCCAGCGTCTCGTCCGTTTCTTCACCCGAATCTTCTTATCAGATCGTTTCGGATTCCTTAACCCATCTAGAACGAGGTTTTGCAGAGATTTTAGATTCTACCAGCCAACTTCATGGGACCTTTTCCTGCCTTTCCGGCAAAGTCGCGGTGCCAACCAAATACACCTCTTTGGTTTATTACGATGAAGGTGAAGCGGGAACATATGTTTTCGGCGTCCTTCCTCTAGACAGCAATAGCAGTTGGGCTAAAGGCGATTTCTATGATTATCGTGGGAATCTTCTTGCTTCTGCCCTCCCTCAAACCGGTTTCTCGTTTGACGCCGTCACTTTCATGAACTCTTATCAGAAAAAATGTGTTGCTGAAAGAATCAAAGCATCCACCATGACCCAATATTCCGAAGTGTTGCCAAGTGGGACTCGGATCTCTCTCAGTGAGCCGCCATTTTCCTTAGCGAAGTTTTCTGACGGAGAATATGTCCCCTTCCATTCGACCCTTTCCAGCATCAATCTTTCAAATTACACCGGTAATCTTTATCCGATGGGATGGTTTCGGACGACCAACTCCGCCGATAAGAGTTGGGTTGATTTTCTTATTCCTAGTCGCATGGACCATTATGCTTTTTTCGCGAAAGCCTTGTTCTACCAAAACGCCATTGAAACCACCGGGGATTACGATTACGAAGAAGAGGGCAAAAAATATCAACTTTCAACCCATCAGATTGCTCTCGTTAATGGCCAAGACACCTCATTGAACTTCCCGTTTAAAATTGACGAATTGAGACCGGTTTTTGATGAAAGCCACGTCGCCCTTTATGGCTGGGCCAAAATACATCCCATCTTAAATTATCAATTACGTCCTGCTCAAATTATGATTTTTCGCAATAATGGCGGAGTTCTTTCTGATGTAACCGATAATCCTTTGTATTCTTTTGACTTAAGCGTTTTGGATGCCGAACACTTCTTGAATCGATCAAACGGCGCCATCGTGGATGGAACGTTTAAAGTGACTCAAACCCTCCCTTCTATCCCTCATGATATTTCTTATTCCCAAGATCGGATGGTCTATTCCGTCGGCGGTAAATCAGTCTTCTGCACCCTTAAGGGCAACAATTTGCTCGAAAGTGATTTTACGAGCACTTCAATTACCCATAGTTATGATGGCCGTGGTTATGCCCAAGATAAGTCAGGCGATAGTTACACAATCGCGTTAAGCGATCTTTCGACCGCAAAAATCCCTGCAGAAAGCGGATATGTTGTTGAAGATCTTCATGATGGTTTCTTACGATTTAGAAAAGATAATTTGTGTTATTTCAACTCGTACAGTCTTTCTCTTCCTGAAGCCTATACGACACCTTCAAAACGTATTGGTTCAGGGCAAGGTCGAACCACACTTGACGATTTTGTTGTAGATGTCTTTCAAGACACCACGACATCAACTTATCAATTTAAAACTTTCAATCTTCATTAGTTTTCTTCGCTGCATCTGCCTCTTTCATGCCTTGCTTATAAAGTTTGACGAATTGATGAAAAGAAACGTTAGGGAAGAAGTTACGGTGGGTCCAATAACGGTAATAGCCAAAAACTAAGGCCATCTTTTTTCGGTTTAGCCGATAAACATAGCCATCCGTGACGATGTCGTTATGAATATCCTGGCCATACCATGAAGAATGATCCATGGCGGTTTTGCCTAAAACAAGAGGGATTTGATAGGATTTTTGTTTTTGATCCATGAAGTCTTTAAGGTAAACGGTATCCTCACCATGACTTCGTTTTTGGCCGGGACCGAGTTCGGGACGGAAAGTTAAATGATTATTGAGCAAGAAGTCTCGTTTATAGAAGAATCCCCAAACCCCGTATTTGCTGACATCGTGAAAGCTGATTTTCTTTTCTTTTTTGATTTGCGGAATGATTCGTTGAGGATTCGCTGAGGTGATGTTGTAGCGGATCATATCAGGGTTGTTTAATCGTTTGAGGTCTTTTTCAACGATGGCAGGATAGTCATCAATGAATACGATGTCATCATCGGCAAAGCTGACATAGTCTGCAGTGGCGGCTTTGAATAAGGCATTACGATTATTGGATAATCCGATTGTATCGAAGGAATAGAGGATGACATGGGCCTTTCCAATCAGCCCAAGGTCTTTGATTTCGTTTTTGCCACATTGGTTGCCCAAAAGGACTTCACCTTGCAGGTTATTTTGAACAATAAGGTCTCTAATCTCGTCTTCGGTTTTATGAAACGTGGTGACAAGCGTTTGCAAATGCATGTTCTTATTTTAGCAAAGTCTAGAGGCCTTTATGCTTAATCATTGCAGGCAAGGTCGCTAAAACAAGATAGAAATCGTAGAAAAATCCTCTTTTTTCGAAGTAGGTCATTTCCATAACGGTACGCTTACCGGACTCATAAGACGCTTCATTGCGGGCTTTGACTTGCCAATAACCGGTTAAGCCCGGCCGGCAAGAAAGAAGAATCTTTTTTTGTTCATCGGAGTAGTAGCGGGCTAGTTCAACATCAGTAATCGCTCTTGGACCTACCAAAGATAATGTTCCAACAAGAATATTCACGAACTGAGGAATCTCATCCATTGAGGTTTTGCGGAGAAAACGCCCAAACGGAAGAACGCGGGGATCGTTTTCAACTTTGCGTTCGCTCTTCCATTCTTCGAGTTGGGCAGCCGTTAAATATTTCTCAGGATGCTCTTCCGCGTCGGGATACATGCTCTGAAATTTAAAAAGAGAAATCGTCTTTCCACCGCGGCCAACCCGTTTGTCGGCATAGAAGGGATTCCCTTTGCAGACGATGGCATTAACAAGGGACAGAAGCAAAACTAAGGGCGAAAGAACAACAAGGGCGATTAAACTTAAAGCAATATCCCAAAAGCGTTTAGAAAAACGATAGAGTACGGAGACTTTTTTTGTTTTGGGGATAAATAGTTTCGCCGCGTCGGCGGGTGAAACGGAAGAACTTTGGTCCATGAGTGTATTCACATTTTAAACCTGAACGGGTAAAAATGCTCGTAACACTATAGCCTTTTTTGTTGACAGATAAAACCATCAAAAAGCCAAGTCTTAAGGCTTAATATCTTTTTTGAGCGTTTTAGTGTAGGCAGAATAAGCAAAGACGAAAAGCCCAAAACAATGAATTCGGTAAAGGTGTTTGCACCATTGAACAAAGCGAGTTTTGCCACCGTATTTTTTAGTATTTTTCCGCCAAAGGTAGGGCGAAGTCTTCCATTTGGGGAAGTAAGTAGCCAAGAAAATATCGCTTTCTTTAATGACTTGATGGCGTTTAATTCCCTTCATTAAGCAGGCTCTGGTTGTTAGCCCAATACCATAACGGAGAAACGCCAGCGAGTCAATGAAGCCAACTTGTTCCGCTTCAGATGCCGCTTTCTTATAAAATTGTTTAAGATCAATAAGAACTTTCCGGGCATCTTGTAGTTCTTTTTCAACGGCTTCTTTGCTGTCGAATGACGAAACGGAACTTTTGGTGATGACATAGGTATAGAGGGGCCGGTTGATAAACGAAACGGTCTTTGCTTTGGCAAGGTACTTTGCAACAAAAGCTACATCTTCGAAGCGGTGGGAGTTACCAAACCGGACATCATCACCGATCAGTGAGCGGCGAAAAAGTTTTGCTGGAACCCCCGTGTGGATAAAAACAATATTGGTGTGATCGAGGGGGCGTGAAATGGGGACGGTAGGATTGTGCGCCATATCCAGCGAAATGAGCTTTCCGGTCTTTTCATCGATTCGTTTAAAAGCACATTGGACAAGATCGGCGTTATCGGTTTCGGCTTTATTGACTAAGGATTCAAGCAACGTCGGGTCAATTAGGTCATCAATATCAAGGAAAGCGACATAGTCTCCTTGAAGAGAATTGGCGTTAAGCCAGTAATTGCGCAGTTCGCCAATTGAAGCGACCCCAACGGATGCCGATTGGATTGATATCGACGGATTTTCTTTAATGGCATTTTGAATCTCGTCATCGGTGTGGTCTTGGCTTTGGCCACAAGCGAAATAGATTTTGAAGGTAGGGTAAGTCTGTTTGGCCATCATCGCGATAAAAGAGCGGACGAAACGTTTCCGATTGTAGATGGGTACAATGATATCTATTTCTTTTGGGGTGGAGGTCATATCTTTTTTCGGTCTTTGCTATTATGACTTCTTAAAAAAAGAAGAGCAATGAAGAGACGACGATTTCAACTTGGACGAAAAATGATAAAGTATTCTTGTGTTACCTCGTGTTCTCGTTATATCAAATGACCCCTTCTCCAAAGAGAACGCCAATGGGCGGACGCTGGGCAATTTCTTTTTGGATTACCCCAAAGACCATTTAGCCCAATTCTTTTTAAATGATGCCCCGTTGGACTTGATTGACTGCGGCTATTATCAAATCAGCGATCAAAACCTTATCGATCATTTTAAGAAATTTAAACGTGTTGGCTTGGAACGAAAATACCTTGCAGAACCAGCTTCTTTTTTGCAAAACCCTCGTTCTTCCGTTCGCAAAAATCCTTTGACTTGCCTTGTTCGCGACCGCTTGTGGCGCAGCAAAGCCTGGTCGACAAAGCGTTTTTGGCGCTGGGTTAATTCGTTTAATCCTCAAGTTGTTCTTCTCCAAGCGGGGGATATGCCATATCTCTACGATTTAGCTTTGATTGTTTGCCAAAAAACGCAAAGCAAATTAGTGATCTATAACTCGGAGGATTATTACTTCAAAACCTGGAATTACATGTTGGACGAAAACGGCCATTCTCATTTGTATCCAAGATTTCATCATCGGTTTTGCAAATCTTTTAAAAAAGCAATCGACTATGCTTCTTTAAGCATTTATAACAGCGAGTATCTTCAAGCGGATTATCAGAAAGAGTTCCCCAACAAGAAATCCGAAGTTCTTTATTCTATTTCCACATGGACCCCGACTCCTTATGTTCCTCAACCTGGCCGCTTTCAGGTGACGTATTTTGGTAATATCAGTGACGGCAGAGCAGATTCTTTGATCGATGTCGCTAATGCCTTGTCTGGCCTAGGCAAGCCTTACTCTTTTGATGTGTATGGAAGCGTTTATCGTGTAAAAGATCTTCAGAAACTGAACGCCTGCCCTAATCTTCATTACCATCAACCTGTACTCTATGAGCAAGTTCGGAAATTGGCTGATACTTCCGATCTTTTGGTTCACGTCGAATCTTTCGATCCTTTTATCGCAAGAGACAGAAAGAACGCATTTAGCACCAAGATAATGGACTGTTTGGCTTCTGGGAGACCGTTCTTGCTTTATGCCCCAAAAGAAATGGCGCAAAGTCGATATATGACGGACCGTCGTCTTCTGTACGTGGCGGAGAATAAGGAGCAACTAAAAACAATTCTTTCTTCACCCCCGCTACCACCAAAAGATAATTCAGTTCAAACTCCAGAGAAGCAGTTAAAAGATATCGTGGATATGTTTAACGGCCTTTAACGAATCCAAACGCTAAAAAGAAACTGTAGATAAAAATTGAAGCGTCAAACCAGAAATTCATATGTTGAACGTAGAAGGAATCTTCTCTCGCCTTTTCTATGACATCATGCTCTCTTTTCATATGAATTTGAGCATATCCGCTTAAGCCGGGCTTTACCTCGTAAGCATTAGGGACAAAACTTTCGCGGGCAAGGACTAGTTCTTTTTCGTGTTCTTCGGTTTGAGATGGCCGGGGTCCGATAAACGACATACTTCCGGCAAGGATATTAAAAAGTTGAGGAATTTCATCGATTGAAGTTTTCCTCATAAATTTGCCCCAACCGGTCACCATCGACTGTTGTTCTTCGATGGTCATGTCAGCTGGCGCAACCTGTTTAGCATCTTTTTTCATAGAGCGAAACTTAATCATATGAAAAGTCTTCTTGTCACGTCCAAGGCGTTCTTGAATGAAGAAGGGCCCGCCTTTAGAGGTACAAGAAGTGATGATCAAAGTAAACAAAATAATCGGAGAAAGAACGATAATTCCTAATAAAGACCCAAAAATGTCGATGATTCTTTTGAAGACTAGGTAAGTTTTTTGTTTTTGCTTAAGCATACAAGGGAAAAGCGAGAAAACCGCCTTCGTTTTGCAAGCATATCACGCGAAAAGTCAAAATACATCGTTATTTTGTCTTTTTCATTTATGAGTGTCAATCTTTGGCCTTCTGTTTTGGGGATTACAAAAAAACTCTTTATTCTTATTATCTAGTGAGATAATAACCACAAGAGGTATTTCTATGAGCGATATTTTTGACGGGAAGGTTCTACTGGTCACTGGCGGCACAGGATCTTTTGGACACGCAGTGGTGGATCGTTTTTTGATGACAGGGATTAAAGAGATTCGCATTGTGTCTCGTGACGAGAAAAAACAAGACGACATGCGGAAACAATACGCTAATGATAAATTGAAATTTTATATTGGCGATGTTCGGGACTATGCAAGTATAGAAGATGCTTTTAGAGGTGTCGATTACGTTTTTTCCGCTGCGGCCCTGAAACAAGTTCCTTCTTGCGAGTTCTATCCTCTCGAGGCGATGAAAACAAACGTTATTGGGTCCAACAATGTTATTACTGCGTGTGTCAACCATCATGTCAAGAATGCAATTTTTCTTTCGACAGATAAAGCGGCGTATCCAATTAATGCTATGGGTATTACCAAAGCGCTAATGGAAAAGAATGTGATAGCCAGAAGCAGACAATTGCTGCCCGGGGACACTACGCTTTGCCTGACCCGATATGGCAACGTTATGGCGAGTAGAGGTTCCGTCATTCCTCTTTTCTTAGATCAAATTGATGCCGGAAAACCGATTACGATTACCAACCCAAACATGACTCGGTTCATGATGACGTTGAGTGATGCTGTTAATCTCGTCTTATTTGCGTTCGAACACGGGCATCAAGGCGATCTTTTTGTGCAAAAAGCTCCTGCAGCGACAATTGATTGCCTTGCGGACGCAGTGCTTGATTTAACTAAATCAAAGGTGGGAAAAGAATATATTGGAACTCGCCATGGCGAAAAACTTTACGAGACGCTTGTAACCTCCGAAGAAATGCAGCGCGCCATAGATGAAGGGAACTTTTTTAGAGTGCCGGCGGATAATCGCGATCTTAATTATGACAAATATATTGAAAAGGGTAGCCACGCGCTTGACCAAGACGAGCCATACACTTCGCACAATACCTCTCGTCTTGATTTGAAAGGCATGGAACACCAACTTCTTCGCCTTGATTTATTCGCGGATAAACGTCCAAATGGGTGGCATGAATGAAAATTCTTGTTACCGGCGCTAAAGGCTTCATCGGCAAGAACCTTTGTTTAACTCTTAAAAACAAAGGTTATGAAGTTTTTGAATTTGATCTCGGCTCCACTGATGCCGATTTGCACCAGTTCGTAAAAGAATGTGATTTTATCGTCCATTTAGCTGGCATTAATCGTCCTCTGAGCCCCCAAGAATTTCGGGACGGGAATGTGAATTTTTCACAAAAACTTATCGATGTGGTAGAAGAAGAAAAATCTCAAGCACCTATTTTGTTTAGTTCATCGACTCAGGCCGCTTTAGACAATCCTTATGGGCAGTCCAAAGCTATGGCAGAATCTTTGTTCAACAATTTCGGGTTTAATGGTCATCCAGTTTATGTCTATCGTCTTTATAATGTCTTCGGCAAATGGTGCAAACCCAATTACAACAGCGTAATCGCTACTTGGTGTTACAACATATCCCACGGACTTCCCATTCAAATCAATAAAGCCCCGGCGATAGATTTCGTTTATGTCGATGATGTTGTTAATGAATTTATTGACGTCATTGAAAAGCGTCCGCAACCCAATTTTAAGATTCATTATGTCGAGCCTTCCTACCATGTTACTTTACAGGAAATAGCGGACTTGCTCTATTCTTTTAAAAAGTCTCGTGAAGATTTTTCGATTCCTTTGCAAGATGGCTTTTCAAAGAAACTTTATGCTACCTATATTTCCTATTTCGAGCCCGATAATTTCGCCTATAAACTAAATACCCACGTTGATGCCAGGGGTTCCTTCACAGAATGTTTTAAAACCGCCCAATATGGTCAAGTCTCTGTGAATATTAGCAAACCTGGAATAACTAAAGGGAATCACTACCACATGACAAAGAACGAAAAGTATCTCGTAGTCAGTGGAACGTGCTCGATCAAACTTCGCCAAATCCAATCAGATAAAGTCATCGAATACGTTTGTGATGGGAAAGATCTGAAAGTGGTGGATATCCCAACGGGATACACCCACAACATCACGAACATTGGCAAAGAAGATTCAATCACAATCATGTGGGCATCGGAACTCTTTGATCCGGATCATCCGGATACTTTTGCTTGCCCGGTCGAAGTTGAGGAAAAGCAATGAGCAAATTAAAAGTCATGACCATCTTGGGCACACGGCCTGAGATTATTCGTTTATCAGAAGTTATTAAAAGGTGTGATCAAGAATTTGACCACATTCTTGTTCACACCGGGCAAAACTATGCTTATGAACTTAATCAGATTTTCTTTGAAGAATTAGGCCTAAGAAAACCAGATTACTATTTGAATTGTGTTGGCAAGAACCTTGGTGAGACCATGGGCAATGTCATTTCGAAGTCCTATGATCTTATCCAAGAAGTTAAACCTGATGCGATTTTAATCTTAGGCGATACCAACAGCGCGTTGTCCGCAATCTCCGCCAAACGCCTTAAATGCCCCATCTTTCATATGGAAGCGGGTAACCGTTGCTGGGACTGGAATGTTGCTGAGATGACTAACAGAACGATTGTTGATCATATTAGTGATATCAATATGCCTTATAGCCATTTTGCGTATAACAACCTCATGCACGAAGGATTGCGTAAGGATAGGACATTTATTACCGGATCCCCAATGCTTGAGGTTATAAACGCCCACAGGCAGCAAATTGAGGATTCTGATATCCTTGAGAAACTCCATCTCGAAAAAGGCAAGTACATGGTGATGTCGGCCCACCGAGAAGAGAATGTCGATATTCCAGAAAAGTTCAATCGGCTTTATCCAGCCTTAAACAAGATTGCCGACGAATACAAAATGCCAGTTATCTTTAGCGTGCATCCCCGAACTCAGAAGCAGTTTGACGCCAAAGGTTTTAAGCTTTCAAAATACATTCAGGACGATAAACCTTTCGGATTTTTTGAGTACTGCAAGCTTCAGGAGAACGCTTTCTGTGTTTTAAGTGACAGCGGTACTCTCACCGAAGAGTCTTCCATTTTTGATTTCCCAGCAGTCCTCATTCGAACGAGCACCGAAAGACAAGAAGGGGTCATCCACGGATCAATTGTTATTGGCGGGGTAGATTATGAGACGATCAAACCCGCACTTGAAAGAGCGCGAGGTATACATTCGTTTGGAAACAAGATGGTGATTGCGCCCGATTATAACGTCCTTTCTGTGTCCGCGAATGTATTTTCATTGATTGCGGAGAAAAGTAAAGAAATAAAGCAGAAAGTTTGGGGGCTAAGCGAAAACTAATTTGGCAATTTCGCTTAGGCGTCCTTGCAAGCTACTCGGCGTGAATTAACGGTTTTCGTGTCCTCACCATTTTTATGTGGACCTAAAGGTATAGAAATGGATGTTTCTTCTGATATTAAATATATTGAAGTTTTGTTAATTTATCGCAAAATTTTTTTCGAGATATCCAATGCATGTAAAATCACTTGATCCATATTAAAATATTGATATTCGGCCAATCTTCCACACAAAACTAGATTTTTATATTTTTTCGACAAATCAGAGTATTTTTTGTATAACGCAAGGTTTGGCTCGTTAATGATGGGGTAACACGGAACCGACTGATCATCGTTAGGATCATAATCAATAGGCGTTTCTGTTACAACAACAGTTCTGTTAATTGCGGATTTGACAGGAAGTGGAGTAAAGTATTTGTATTCGGTTTTTCGGATGAGCAAAGGGTCTTGTGGTGTTGAAATAATTTCTTCAGGTAGTTTTCGCCTTGCATTGAAGTATTTGGTGTCAAACAAAAGGGATCGATAGGGCAAGGGACCAAAGCGTTCTTTAAATAATTCATCAATACGTCCTGTGTAAATTATGGTTGTCGCTGATGAGCCCTTGTACAGGCAAGAATCATTGCTAAAAGATAAAAAAGCGGAGGCATCGCAGTCGAGTTTAACTTGGATGTTTTCGTGATTAAGGATTTTTTCGATCAAACTGTTAAAGCCTTTACAGGGAAGATATTGAAAATCACAATTCAAATAGCGCGAATCAAATCCCATACAGATTTTTACTCTGTTGATTACCGATTTACTAATTTGTGTTGGAGATAAATCCCACATTTTAGAGATGTATGGTTCAAACGCTTTTTTGTATAGACTTTTGGAGAAGTTAGAAATGTCTTGGTCTCCGCATTCCATCAAATCATAAATGGAAACCCTGGCTTCAAAGGGATAATTAGAACGTAATTTATTGACGATTATTTGGCCCTTCTGGTCTCCGAATAACTGGAGTATCGACTTAAAGTTGAAAGGGAGTTGTATGAAATGGCCGTCGATAAAGCTGAGCATTTTGCAATCATGCTGAATTAAGCGTGAATATTTGGATAAATACTCGACCACTTCATATGAATTTGTAAAAAGGATATGAGGCCCAAATTTCTGGATTAGAAAACCATATTTGTCCTTTTCATCATACATATTTCCAGAAACATGGCTTCTCTTTTCGAGAACAACAACCCTTCGCCCCGCTTCCGCCAATTCACGGGCAATCACGGAACCGGCAAATCCCGCTCCGACCACAACAAAATTCTGATTGTTTGTCATTTACGCCCCCTTTCTTTTTCAACCTTTAATTTGATATATAAGCGCAGCATCCACTCTACATGGAACATAATTATTAAGGCTATTTTCTTTGTCCTCAAAGAAAAATAAGGATAACAAGCTCTCATTTTTCTGGTCGAATAATTATATGCCCGCTTGAGCGATGAAAAGTCGGTTTGCCAATTAAAACTGGCGTCGCCAAGAGAGCGGAACATGATAATAGGCAGCAAGGATTTTATTAGGAAACATGAAACCATATCACGAATATCCTGGTTTTTGATATTTTCTTTCAGAGGATAAATGGGACTACTTGAATTTTCTGGATTTGCATTCAATCGAATAGAATTCATAAAATTGTGGCTAATACTATTTTGGCGTGTCCTGTACAAATATGTGGACTGAGGACAAAAACCATTTTTGCAATCGTCGTAAAATGTGAAGACGAACAATCCGAGTTCCTTTTCAACATCGTAGTGGTAATTATGTTTTATCAAATAAGAGCGTCGAACCAATTTGTCCCAGCCAGTATATCGTTGGCTCAAAAAAAAGGAGTAATCATTTTTTGTTTTAGTAATAAAGGAAACGGAGGGTTCTCGAAGGTTTTTTTCGACAATCGGGTGAAGATTTTCGTCGGTAATTTGGACGTGGCAGCTTGCCATATCTAGCTTATTTTTTTCCATAAAGGGAATAATTTCGGAAAAGAATTTTGGGGCAAGGCAATCGTCGTGGTCCATGTTCATGCAAAAGACGCCTGTACTTAGCTCGAAACCGATTTGTCTTGCTTTAAAAGGGCTTACCCCTTCTTTTAAATATACGATGATTAATCTTGGATCTTTAAGTTTGATTTTTTCAAGGACGCTTTGGGTTCCATCTGTAGATCCGTTGTTAATCACTATCAATTCGATGTTTTGGTAGTCTTGGTCAAGGATGCTGGAGATGGTTGCGGCAATGAAGTGTTCGGCGTTCCAGGCCGGGATGAAAACAGAGACCTTTGGTTTCATATCCATACTTTTTTATTATACATTTATGCAACCTAAAAGTAAGCCATAGTTGCTGGCGACTCGATTGGATAGGGGGAGGGAACCGTTGATTTTAATATTTGTGATAATTGCAGGAAGTTTTGGCGACGATAAATGTTCGTTTTGATTTTATAGGTCGTATACTTGAACAATTCGAGCGAAATTTGAAGAAAACTTGGCGCTGAGATAGTATATTCAAACTTAGGAAATGTAGAGGGCTTCCAATGGAGACAATTATCTTTCGATGCTTGTGCCACATTAATAAAAACAGGACTCTTCGCCGTTTTTTAAAAAAGGCGCGCCAGGATGGCTGTTTTATTTCAAAGAAATCTTTTTTATTCAATCCTTTGTGCATTCATTTGGGGTTACGCGTTGCTATTGAGGATTTCTCGAGCTTGCGCTGCTACATTCAGACGGCAGGTGGCTCGTATTCCCCAAACATATTTATCGGCCATGACTCAGTTGTCGGGGAGGGAACTAGAATTTATTCTGCAGGCGACTTATCCATTGGCGCAAATGTGATTATTGCAGCGAATTGCTTTATAATAAATTACAATCATGGTTTTGATTTAAACACAAAAATTAGGTTCGGTGATCAACCACTTCAGGTGAAACCGGTCAAAATCGGGAACAATTGCTGGATAGGAACGAAGGCTGTAATTCTGCCCGGGGTTCAGATTGGCGACAACTGCGTGATCGGAGCATGCTCTTTGGTTTCGAAATCCATTCCCGCCAATAGTGTTGTGGCGGGGAATCCCGCAGCATTAATCAAACGGTGGGATCCTTCTACGAAATCTTGGGTTCATTCTTAAACGTTCTTTCTATCTTTTTTTTAACTTTTTCTCTTAGCTCGGCCGTTTTTATTTTCAGCCCATAAAAGGGTTTAATTTTCGCGAAAAAAGGCAACAAACTTAAAAAGTCCGTTTTCTCAACGGGAACAATGTTGTTTGGAAAAATTAACATTTTAGGGGAAGAAAAGGCATTAGAATCCACCCCCATCTTTCGTTTCTGGAAATGAGCATAAATAATTTCATGTTTTTCAAGTGACTTCTTTGCTTTTGATAAAACAAAAAGGTGGCCGTTATCCCACAACAAAATGAAAGGTGTCGAGCCGAATGATGTTTTTTCACTAGTTCGAAAACGGTAATGATAAACGTGAATGTCTGCATAATCATTGAAATCTATATCAGTCTTTTTGCCCGACAAATCGAAAACCCTTGAAATAGGGAACTCTTCTATATAGCAATTGTATGGACATGCAAGAGCATCTTTCCAAGTCGCATTTTTGAGAAGGTTTTTTGACATAAATAAATGGTTGTTTTCGTCGGTATTACGAAAAATCATTAAATGGGCGTAGACGTTATATTTATCAAAAGACGCAGCCCATTTGTCTGTAAACACTTCTCGAAGATTTCCAAAAACGACGTCTGAATCGCACACCCCCCAATAATCATATCGTTTAACATATTGAGCGAACATCAAGCCGAAAGCGGGGCGAAAATCTGCCAATTTTCTGCCAGTTTGAATCAAGCATTTCGTTTTCAGCGTGGTTTCGGCAAGCGCCTGAAAGTCTTTAATAGACATATAGAAACTTTTTATATTTGGGGCGTTTAGGGAAGAAATGAAAGACAACGTTTCTTCAGAGTCCACAGGAAGCAAAAAAGAAATTGAGGGATTACCGACGAGGGTTTTAACCCAAATTCGATAGAGGAGATTTGGTTTTCCAAAAAAAGGAGAAATGATGAGGATTTTGGTCTTGTACAATTCCATTTTTATTTAGTTTATCCGCTTCCTTCCATAAAACAACTGCTTTATTTTGATGATTGAACGATGCTTCTTGAGGACATTAATAATATGGATCCCCCTTTTTACTGGTGTTGGCAGTTACATAAGAACAATAAGTGCTGGGCTCTTTCCAAAACGAAACTTCCTTTGAAAGTTTCGGTATTTCTCGTCGCCTTTATCGCTCAGGGAATAGTCTTCCGTGAAATAATTGATTACTGGTGGTTGGGCTTTTGGTGTTTTTGGCTCATCGAGGAATTCGAAGCCCTTGCCTTTCAATCTCAGATTTTTGGTGACGGTTTGTTGCTAAGTGAGTTTTATTCTGCACAAGCGTGAATCAATTGTTAGTCAAATACTTTTTGTTTAACTAAAAGAAACTTTTTATTCCTCTAATTGCGTATAATAAACCTGTGGAAAATCACCAAAAAGGAACTACGGAACAGCAAGAGCCTCTTATTTCGTTTTTAATACCGACCTTTAATTCGGCCCACACAATAAAAAGATGTCTTGATTCTTTTTCAACTCTTTCTTTTTTCGATTATGAAGTTTTGGTTGCAGACTCATCTTCTGACAATACGAGCGATATCGTAAACAAAATTCGGGAATCTAATCAAAGAATCAGGTTAATTCCAAATACAGATTTTCGGATTTTACAGACTCGCATTAATCTTTTTAATTCTGCAAAGGGCAAATATGTTTTGTTTGTAGATAGTGATGACTGTATCGTTTCCGAAAATTTTAGTGGCCTTGCCTCCTTCCTCGCGTTAAAACATCCGGATTTCTTGGAGTGCTGTTATTATGTTGAAACTAATGGCGATGTCTCGCTCGTAAAGGTTACGCCTTCTCGGTCTGTTTCTCAATTTGTTTACGACACATTTGTTTATGCAAATAGAAGCGCTTTATGTAATAAAATTATTCGGAGAAACATCGTTGATTTGGTTGAAATCGATGCTGATGTTCACATGGGGGAGGATCGGATTCTTCTTGCGTATTTATCTGGCTTCATAGGGGATTATTCTTATTTATCCGTTGGGTTCGTTATCTCATTTCGAGACGTTTCGACATCCGCCACTCACACCATTAATGTTTGCAAAAATTGTATGGATTTCATTAATTCCAGTGATTATTTGTTAAGCCTTGCAATTTCACGACACATCAATTTACAAAACGTCGCTCTTTCCTTTTGGAGCGCTCTCGCCGATCAGTTGGTTCTTAAACTAAAAAGCGGTCGCTCTAAAGGAGATTTTGGCACCGGCTTTAAAAAAAAGGTTTTAGCTTCGCGCGCCTATAAGCAATATGCTCCATATTTCAACTATTGTAGAAAGCAATTGAATTTGAAACGACGAATAATTCTTTTTTTGTTTAGGATTTTCGGTCTTTGGTAGTTCCATCTTTCTTTCAAAAGTGAAGGAAGATTAATTGTAGCGATTGTTGTTAAACCATTTTTTAATCGCATTTGTGGCTTTCAGGCCCCTTATTTGCGAAAGCGTGTAACCTTATTTACGCTTCCGGAAACGCCCTAAAAGTAATTGGCGGACTCCAAGCCTTTCATTTTTTGAAAAACTGAGAAAAAAGTTGAGCGGAACGTAAGAAAAAATGACGCCGACGAATTCGAGGGAAATTTTCCAGCCCAAAGAAAACGGCAAGAAAAAATGAAGAGTAAGACCAATGACCAAAGAAAATAATGTCGCAGGGATTTGCTTTAAATAGATAGAAGAATAATATTGTTTCAAACTGATTTTCAATTTCGAGTGATAACAAATGTTTGTGCCAACCGCGAGAACTAATTGACTGACCCCAATCGCTGAGCAAACGCCGATTGCCCCCCACCAATAACCGAAAAGAAAAGCCAAACACACGAAAACAACAGAAGATGCGATTTGGCATATTGCAAGATAACGAATTCGGTTTTCAAAATAAAGAGCGTTCCTAAGGACGGTGTTAGGGAAAACGATACTTTCGGAGACTATCATTATCAATATTCCATAATATGCCACCCCATATGTATTGACGTCCCGCATCCACAGGGCGATAAATTCTTGTCCACAGGAAGCGAATCCCACAATTACCAGAAGAAGTAAAAAAGAAATTATTTTGGCGATTTTTATTGCTAATTGTAAAAGTTTATTGCTGGCAGTATTTTGGTCGCTATCCTCGAATATTCTCGAAATTTTTGGAAGAAAAAAACCAGTTACTACTCCGCAAATAGAGAAAGCATAGTACTCGATCGAAGAAGCAACGCCGTATATTGCAATGTTGGTTGAATCCGACACGATTCCCAAAATAGACGGAGAAGCGAACTGAGCAAGTCTCCAGCAGATTGAAATTACCGCATTCCAGAGCGAGAACGAGAGCAAGCTCGCGATTTCTTTTTTATCTGGGCGGTAATGGAAATTCGGTTTTATTTTTAATTTAAAACGAACTATGAGCAATTTGCCGCCAATACATATGATTCCTGAGCCGGCATTAATGAGGACAAGTAAGTAAATCCCCCAATTGAGAAAAATCGCTAAAGAAGTAAATGCCACATAAAGAATTTTTTGTAAAATTTCTAATCCTTTCATGTATGCAAACTCCTCATAAGAAGATAGAACTCCATCTAAGGATGTGGCAGGGAAAGAAATTAAACTATAGAGAGCAGTAATGATATATAAAACACGAAAAGTAGGCATTTCGCTTTCGGTTAATCCCCGATAGATGTTTCCCAAAAAGAAATAGAGAGTCAAAAAAATGGTAAAAAGAATTAAGTCAATAACAAAATAAGTTTTATCGATAAGCGCTAGAAGATTTTGTATCTTATCTTCTCTTCCCTCCGCCTTGTATTTAGACATAAAAGCGTTCGCCGTAGTGGAAAGGCCTATGTCAATCAGCAACATGGAAATTAATGATCCTGAGAGGGTGTATAGGCCATATACGGATTTTCCCAAAGAGTTGGAAATCCATGGAACAAAAACAAACCCGCTAATGATATTAAGGAGAAGGGAGACATAGCCCAAAAATGTCCCGAAGATGATTTTTTTGGAACTCCTTGCTTCTGAATTATCTTTTCTTACTTCGTTTGTTTCCATTATTGTTACCATTACTGTGAAACTAAATTATTGTATTCCTTATTCTTAATCCCTTTCAAATGGTTCACGTTTCCCTCTCGCCAAATTTACTTCTGTTTTGCCTCTTTCGAGAGTTTTCATACATTTTTTGATTTGAATACTAAGGTTGGCGTTGTTGTTCTCAACACTAACAATTTTTCAATTATCCAAAAATGGGGCAAATACCGTCTATTAGCCATGTCTTTTTTCGGCCTTTTTTGGGATAGCAATTTTCACTTTTTTAGTTTCATAGGTTTAACTTAATCAATCGACCATAATTTTCTAATTTTTCTCCATTATTTTTCTTTTTGGGGGTTGAATTCTCCGACGGAATCGGATGTGCCTCTCATTGTATTCCGTCGTTGCAAGCGCTCGTTATTCGTCCATAGTATCGGCTTCCGTTCCGTGCGTCGCATCGCTTCCTGGGTCTCCGATTGCCTTGGGGTTCAGCCCGATGTTCGGTGCCAAAGGATCTATTCCTCGGATTTTTCTGACTTGTGCTGGCATAAAACTTATGGGGAAATATCGTGGTCGAGCGCACGGTTCTCTTTCAATTGAACTTTGCTCGTGCAAGGAATGGTTCTCGTGGAAACAGAAGCTGGTCAGCCCAGACGGCGAGTTGTTTGCCTTTTTTCACAGGCGAACCCCTTTCCCAAAAAGAGGGATGGATAAATTCGGACTTTTTCCAGACTAAAATTCACATCGCCGTCCTCGACCCCGTTTAACTATGGCAAGTACTGAACTCCACCTTCTTAACTGAGCTCGATTGCTATGTCTTCGATTTTAGGTTAATATAAAAACATGAAAGGTATTGTTCTTGCTGGTGGTTCTGGCACTAGGCTTTATCCGTTAACTTTATCGGTTTCAAAACAACTGCTGCCCATTTATGACAAGCCGATGATTTATTACCCCTTAAGTATGCTTATGCTGGCCGGAATTCGTGAGATTTTGATTATAAGTACCCCATCCGACACCCCACGTTTTAAGGATCTATTTGGTGATGGATCAAAAATTGGCTTGAATATTGCTTATGAAGTTCAGCCCTCGCCCGATGGTTTGGCACAAGCTTTTATTTTGGGTGACAGTTTTATCGGTAACGATTCCGTTGCTATGGTGCTGGGTGACAACATCTTTTATGGTGGTGGCATTCGAAAGCGCCTTTTGGCTGCAAAAGAATCTGCAGAAAAAGGTGTTGCTACGATTTTCGGATATTATGTTTCGGATCCAGAGCGGTTTGGCATTGCCAATTTTGATGAAAACTATAACGTTATATCCGTTGAAGAAAAAGCAGTTCATCCAAAGTCAAATTACGCCATTACTGGTTTGTATTTCTTTGATAATCGAGCGGTGGAATTTGCCAAGAACGTTAGACCTTCTAAACGGGGTGAATTAGAAATTACTGATGTTATTCAACAATATTTGAATTCAAAGAGTCTAAAGATGGATGTTCTCGGCCGTGGTTTTACTTGGTTTGATTCCGGAACACATGATTCTCTCGCCGAAGCGACCGCGTTTGTTCGGATGATTGAAAACCACCAAGGGATGCAGCTTTCTTGTCTTGAAGAGATTTCTTATATCAACGGCTGGATTACAAAAGAACAGCTCGTCGAAAGAGCGAAAGCAATGGGACATAGCCCCTATGGCCAGCATCTCTTTAATGTGGCGGAAGGAAAGATTGTTCACTAATTATGTTGATAAAAAAAACTATTTTGCAGGACGCTTATTTGATTACTCCGGATGTTTTCGGTGATAATCGTGGCTATTTCTTTGAGTCTTACTCTAAGACGAAAATGAAAGAGATTTTTGATGGCGAATTTATTCAAGACAATCAATCTCTTTCGACGAAGAAGGGCGTCATCCGTGGCCTGCATTGTCAAGCGGGCAAGTTCTCCCAAACCAAACTTGTTCGAGTGGTGGAAGGAGCGGTCGATGACGTTATCGTGGATGTCCGCACAGGATCGCCAAGTTATTTGAAATGGATCCGTGTTCGTCTTTCCGGCGAGAACCAGAATCAACTGTTTATCCCCAAGGGATTTTTGCATGCTTTCGTGACGGTTACTGATAATGTCATTTTTTGCTATAAGGTCGATGAATATTACAACAAAGACTCCGAAAGAGCGGTTCTCTATTCCGACCCGATGTTTGATATCGATTGGGGCGTAAAGAATCCGATTTTATCAGACAAAGATCTTAAGAATCCTTTATTCAAGGATTCAGGAGTTGACTTTAGTTATAGGGGTACAAAATAACATGAAGTTTTTGGTGACCGGTGGAGCGGGCTTTATTGGTGGTAACTTCCTTCTCGAAATGGTGAAAAAGCACCCGGATGACCAATATGTTTGTTTGGATGCTTTGACTTATGCAGGCAATTTATCGACGTTAAACGATATCAAGGATGCTAAAAACTTTGAGTTTGTCCACGGCAACATTTGCGATAAGGATATGATAGCTCGCCTTTTTAAAGAAGAGAAGCCAGATTATGTGATTAACTTTGCAGCAGAAACCCATGTTGATCGGGCCTCTCTTTACCCTGATCTTTTCATCGAGACGAATGTGGTGGGGACCCAAACTCTTTTGGATGCTTGCCGCAGTTATGGTATCAAACGTTATCATCAGGTCAGCACCGATGAAGTCTATGGTGATCTTCCGCTTGAGGCCAAAGATGAGTTTTTCCGCGAAGATAGCATGATTAAGCCTTCCTCGCCATATAGTGCCTCTAAAGCCTCGGCAGACCTTCTTTGCTTAGCCTACCATCGGACCTTCGGTCTTCCTGTCACCGTTTCTCGTTGTTCGAATAACTACGGGCCATATCAATATCCGGAAAAACTGATTCCTTTTATGATTCAAAAAGCTTTAAAGAATGAGCCCCTTCCCGTTTATGGCACTGGTTTAAACGTCCGGGATTGGCTCTACGTTTCTGATCATTGTGAGGCAATCGATCTCATTGTTCGTCATGGCGTTGATGGCAACGTCTATAACGTTGGTGGCCACAACGAGAAAACGAATATGCAGATTGTTGAGATTATCTTAAAACAGATGGAAAAACCAGAGTCCCTCATTCATCACGTCCAAGATCGGCCTGGACATGATTTGAGGTACGCCATTGACCCCAGCAAGATGAATGCTATTGGCTGGACGAATAAAGTGCCTTTCGAAGAGGGCATCAAGAAGACGATTGAGTGGAACTTAGCGAATAAGCAGTGGATTGATTCGGTCTCGAGTAAAGACGCGAATGCTTTCTTCGCCACTTATTATCAGAATAGGAAATAATTATGGCTTCTTATGTTGTCACCGGTGCAAATGGCTTTATCGGCAAGCGCTTAACTAAAACTTTATTGGATTCAGGCAATAAAGTCTTCGCCATTGTTACAGACAAAAAGGCGATGGATGATCTTGCTTGCTCAAACTTGATTGTTTTGGATGGTTTCTTCGCCGATTATGACCGTCTTTTTCATTCAATTCCGGCTGGAGAGATCAATACAGTCTTTCATTTTGCGTGGCAAGGTCTTTGCGGCAAGGACGTGAAAGATTATCGAGCCCAGCTCGATGATGCCAAATATGCTTGTGATGCATTCGTCTATTCGCAAGAAATCAAGGCAAAACGGTTCGTTCTCATCTCCAGCATCAATACGGCCGAAACGATTACCTATTTGACAGGCGACAATCATTCAACCCCCCGATATACCAATGTTTATGGTATCGCGAAGTTGTCCGCTGAAATGATTTGCAAAACAATTGCCGCCAACGTTCCGGGGACTTTATTCAATTGTGCTCAGCTTTCCATGGTCTATGGGGAGGGCAACTACTCGAAGATGGTTCCCAACGTCGTAATGTCATCCTTAATCAAGGGAATATCACCCTCGCTAATCAAAGGGGATCGTCTTTATGATCTTGTCTATGTTGGCGATGTCGTTACGGGTCTGCTGGCCATTTCTGCAAAAGGGAAAAACTTAGAGACGTATCCTATCGGACACGTTAATCTTGTAACCTTTAAAGAGCTGTTCACTCAAGTTGGCAAAATCGTAAATCCGGATGTCCCGATGAACTTTGGTGCCTATCCAGGTGATGTTGAAATCGATTTCTCGGCCCTTAATTTTGAGAAAACACTGGAAGATACCGGGTTTGAAGCTTCGGCGAATTTTAAAGATTCTGTTCTTTCAACAACGGACTGGATAAAGAAGCACATTAGTTTCTTTTAATTTCCTTTTTCTCTTGGTTCGAATAAGTTCATCATTCCCTTTTCTTTTGAGGAACGTAGAATATTCTTATGTATTCAATTACTTTGGTCATTCCAGTTTTTAATTCGTTTCAGTACTTAGATAATCTTTTTGTAAATCTACAGCGTCAAGATTTTTCTGATTTTTTATGTGTTTTCGTTTACGATAAAAGTACTGATGGAACTCTTGAAAAACTCAACTCTTTAGTTGAGCAATCTCTTGGGCTTCATTGCAAGATATTAGTAAAGCAAGAGAAAGAGGGCGTTGGTAGAGCAAGAGATTTCGCTATTGAGTCAGGAGCCGTGTCTTCAAAATATGTTTTGTTCTTAGATTGTGATGACGATTTTTCTTCCACTTTGTTGCTTTCGCTTTTTCAGAAAGCGGAAGCCTCTGATGCTGATATTACGATGTGCGGTTATAGAAGAATTGATTCTCGAACTAAGCGACTGATATCTGTTGAGATGGTGCACAATCCCGAGGAAATTAACGACGTATCCGATTCTGTTATCATTCCATTTTTGAATCCTGCTCCTTGGAACAAACTAATTAAATTTTCAATTATCAAAGAAGCTCGTTTTATACATAAAGGGGGAAGCGGTGAAGACATGATGTTTTTCGCGAAGATACTGCCAAATTGCAGAAAAATAGCCTTCGTGGACGAGCCCCTTTATGATTATTACGTTAATCCTGGCTCGGTGTCGGCTTTGACCAACGAGGCTTCATTAGAAGAATCCAGGACTGGGTATATTGAAACAAAAGAGTTTTATCTCGCCCATGGAGAGAATTTCATAAATTGTTTGCCACTCCTTGAGGCTTTTGTTTTTCTAAGGATGGCCATCGGGGAAACAACTCGCGTTTGTTTAACTAAGCGCCATCATTATGGTTATGTAATTAACGAGTCGAAGAGATATCTCACGGAGTATTTTCCTCGTTGGAAACATAATAAATACCTTTCTTTTTATCGTTGTTTATGTCACGGTTATAAAACTTTGCTTATTTGGCGGTGCAAATTTCTTTACTCATTTGGCTGTTTTGCTCTTTTTGTTTTTGATTATCAATTGTTTACCGCTTTGTTCAAAAGAGACATTAAGTGGTAATTTTGTTTTTCTGATGTCGTTTGTTTACTTTTTACGAGTGGAAGGTCGGGTTCTCTTTTGAAAAACGTTTTCGGCTGGCCATAATTTCTATTAACTTTTTCCTAGTGTCTTTTTGATGATTGTATGGTTATTAAGCGTGACCAAGCAAAATTCCTCTGAAAAAGGGCTTTGAAAAATGAAAAAGGGGCCGCAATGAAACCTCTGGAAGGCAAAAGCGCAGGATGGTTTCTTTTTGTTTTTATCACCCATTCTTTTGATGACCGCCGAAAAAGGAGAAAAATAAATCGCTAATCTTGATGAGGTATTCCGGGATTAGGTTCTCTGACATGCAAATTATCGTTGGGCTAGGAATCTTATAAAACAACCCCTTAATTATGGTTTGGCCTCTTATTTTCTTTCTAATCTTTGTGCGCCGGCTCGAGGCCCGCCCGGGTCTCGAGGTACTTCCAGAAGATCTGCATGATCATGTGGTCGAAGCCCATGTGCAGATCCTCGGTGATCTGCATGTCGTCCGCCGGGACGTGGAGGTGGAAGTCCGACAGTTTGTCGAGCTTCCCGCCGTCGTAGCCGGTCATGCCGATGATCTGGCAGCCGACCTTCTTCGCGTACTCGACCGTCTTGATCACGTTCTTAAAGCCCCCGAACTATTGAGCGTGGAAGACAAAGGCCCATTTTTCCACGATCTGCAAACCCTAAACATCATTTTTGCTGTATATACCAGCAAATGAGGGATGCCTAACGCGACCAAATGGCCGTTTTCGAGAACATGTCTGCGAATCTGTGGCTCTTGGACGTCCCGCACACCCGATTGAACATGTAATCGATTGATGCTTTCAATCCGTATTTCCTGACGTGGGCCCATTTGTACATGAAGAAGTTCCCATAGGCTTCAATCTTCGAATATTTGATGCCCATGTGGCTCTCGAACTCGTGTCTCAGGTAACTGCAGCAGCTGTTCATGAGCAGCATCGCTTTCTCGTAGTCCTTGTCACCCCTTACGAACTTGTGCCAGTCGTCGATCAGCCCCAATGCCCTGACGGTGAGGTTGTGGCATGAGGCCCCGTCATGGGTGATGGTCGTGCCTTTGATTATGGTTACGCCATCTTCCTTGAACGTCGTCGGCTCTATATGGCTTTTGGAACAGTCCAGGACCATCTCTCTGGTCGGAGTCCCGAGCTTTGGATAGGCCTTGCAAAACCCTTGCCCCTTGGAATCGAAGGCAACCTCCATGTAGACGTCCTTGGCTTTCTTCCCGACGTAAGTCGTCCACACCCCTTCGACCAGCCCCGTGGCCCTGTTGGGGGCGAACCTCATCTCGTCCATCCACACATGGCCCGAAAGCTTGGATCCGCTCGACCACGCCTGGGCCGCGTCGAGGCACCTGTCCCTCCAGTACTGAGCCGTCTTGACGTTCACCCCGCAAATCCAGGCAATGACCCAATCAGGGCAATCAAGCATGATCAGGGTGATTATTTCCTTTATCTCGTCCAGCGTCAGTTTCGATGAGGCCAACGACGTGGACGACGAGTCGGAGCAGCGCCTCCCGCATTTCGGGCAGACGTAGGACTGAACCCCGTCGTGCCTTCTGCCGTCCCTCGACAGAACGACGCGGCATTTCGGGCACCTCGGATCCCGCTTGGAAGCCTTCGCCATCCTTGCCTTCTCATGCCTTGATTGCTGCTTCGCCCGCTTTTCGGACTCCGCCTCGAGCATCCCGATCGCGGAACGGAGTTCGGCATCGCTCAATGACCCTGCTTCCTCTTCGCTCAACATAAAAAGCTCCTTCCGGGCCAGGGAGGCGCCGAGGTGGAAAGAGCTTATCGCCAAACAAGTCTTGCCTCGCCGCCTCCCAAGTCCAACTTGTTTGGCGGCAAGATTATAGCACGGCGGGGTTTCTCATCCCTCATTTGCTGGTATATACAGGTTTTTACAAGCCTGAGATTGATTCTTTAAAATGTATTAATTGTGGATTATGTTCCTCGGTTTGCCCAGCCGAGCGTGAAACTCCGTTAAGCGGTTATTTGCAAGAGCATCTGATGGCCTTCAATAATGATGATGAATTGCGCTTAGAAGAGTCTTCTGGGGGTGTTTTTTCCGCTCTTGCCCTAGCCGTTTTGAAATGCGGAGGAACGGTGTATGGGGCGGCGTTTAACCATGATTTCGTTGTTGAACACATTCGCATAGAAGGTTCTGCTGATCTTCCAAGGGTGTTTGGCTCCAAATATTCGCAAAGTTTTTTAGGCGATTGTATGACCATGGTTAAAAAAGATTTATCTGAAGGACGACCGGTTCTTTTCTCGGGGACTCCTTGCCAAATTGCAGGTTTAAAATTATTAGTAGGTTCAGAAAATCCGAATTTATTTACAATAGATTTTTTGTGCCACGGAGTACCGAGCACACAACTTTTAGCTAAGTATTTAAAACGTTTTGATCAGTGCCGAATCTCCAATATCAATATGAGATCGAAGAAAAGTGTAAAAGGATGGGAAAACTATGGATTTTCTGTTGAAGTTAATGGTCAATCTTGCTTAAGAGAGAACAGGCGAGAACCTTATATGATTGTTTTTTCCGGCGACGTTTGTTTAAATGAGGCTTGCTATTCTTGCTGTTTTAGAAATAGGCATTGTTCTGATATTACTTTGGGAGATTTTTGGGGTGCAAGCGGTTTTTTGTCCGAAAAGGATAAACGCTATGGCGTCAGCCGCGTTTTAATTAATACTTCTCATGGCCATGATTTATTTGCTCGATCAAGTCCAAAATTAACTTTTCGCTTCCTTTCGTCGCCCTTTACATATACCTACGTTGTCAGACCGCGTCGACATAAATTAAAAAACAAATTTATTTTTCTCTTGGAAAATAAAGGATTTAAGGTTGCTTTTTGGTCAGTTTTGCCCTCACTATATTGGGACAAGTTTATGAATAGAATAAAACATTAACTTGTTTTAGGGCACTGGCTTTGGCTTTTAAACATTTTGCAATACATCATTTTGGGTAGTCCGGTAAAAGAATGAAAAGATGCTCGGTTTCGTATATCATTAAAAGTAAAGGAGGCAATTGTGATGAAGGTTGTTATTTTGGCGGGGGGGTTGGGAACGAGAATTTCAGAAGAATCCCATCTTACTCCTAAGCCGCTAATCGAAATCGGTGGCAAACCGATTTTGTGGCACATCATGAAAATTTATTCTTTTTATGGATTCAATGATTTTATTATTTGCGCGGGTTACAAACAAGAAATCATTAAAGATTATTTCGCCAATTATTATTTGAGAAATTCTGACATTACGTTTGATTTTTCCGGCAATGAAAAAAACGTCATCATTCATCATAAGTTTACCGAAAGGTGGAAGGTCAGCGTTATTGACACTGGATTGGCAACTCAAACCGGCGGCAGGGTTAAGCGCATCAAAGAATACGTTGGAAACGAGCCATTTATGCTTACTTACGGCGACGGAGTTGGTGATGTGGACATCCAAAAACTGCTTGAGTTCCACAATCAAAAACATCGAGTCGGGACTATTACAAGTTTCAATTTTGGTCAATCGAAAGGCGTGGTGGGGTTAAACTCTGACGGATCAGTTGCATCTTTTCGAGAAAAAGCTAAAACAGATGGTGATTTGATCAACATCGGTTTCATGGTGTTCGAACCTCAAATTTTTAATTACATCCCTGGTGACGATACGGTTTTAGAAAAAGAGCCGTTGCTAGGCCTTTTAAAAGATAAACAACTTGATTCCTATCTTCACAAAGGCTACTGGCAATGCATGGATACAGTGAAAGAGAAAAACGATCTCGAGAAAATTTGGGATGGTGGGAAGGCCCCCTGGAAACTTTGGAAGGACTAGTAATGTTTACCCTGGATTTTTTTAAAAATAAAACTGTTCTTGTTACAGGTTACACTGGTTTTAAGGGGTCTTGGCTTTGCGAAATCCTTTTGCTAAGCGGTGCTCGCGTCATCGGGTATGGGCTAGAGCCACCAACGAAGCCAAATTTGTTCTCTCTTATTGGTCTTTCTAATGACATCGTCTGCGTTAAGGGGGATGTCAGAGATTTTCCAAAAGTTAGATCCACAATTTTATTATATAAGCCTGAAATCGTTATTCATTTGGCCGCTCAACCAATTGTACTTGCTTCTTATAAGAAGCCAAGGTATACCTTTGAAACAAACGTTATGGGAACAGTAAATGTCCTTGAAGCAATTCGCGTTGCCGGATGCGTTAAATCGTTTTTAAATGTAACCACTGATAAGGTTTATGAGAACAACGATGTTCCAAATCATCGATTTTCTGAGGAAGAAAAACTTGATGGTTTCGATCCCTATAGCAATTCAAAATCTTGTAGCGAATTGGTGACTCACTCTTATGAAAGATCTTTTTTTAAGGATTCGAACACAAGGGTGTCGACGGCTCGAGCCGGTAACGTTATTGGTGGCGGCGATTTCGCAAAAAACCGTATTATTCCGGATGCAGTTCGGGCGATTGTTTCGAACCGAAAAATTGAGGTTCGAAACAGACTATCGACTCGCCCATATCAATTTGTTTTAGAGCCATTGTTTGTGTATTTGATGATCATCGAATCCCAGTATGAGGATCCTCGTTTCCAGGGATGCTATAATGTTGGACCTGACAGTGAAGATGCTATTACCACCGGAGATTTGATTTGCCGTTTTTGTGCACTTTGGGGGGATGGCTTAACTTGGGTGGACCGGACCAATGCGGTTTCTTTTCACGAAGCTGGATATTTGGCTTTGGATAACTCAAAATTAAAAGAAACGTTTGGATGGAGTCCGGTATACCACATTGATGAGGCCTTATCCCGAATTGTCGAATGGACGAAGGCTTGGATTTCTGGGGATCAAGCCGGCGTTTTGAATATTGTGGATAACCAAATCTTTTCTTTTGCCAAGGAGTTTAAAAAATGAAAGCAATAGTGACTGGCGCCGATGGATTTGTTGGTTCTTATGTTGTGAAAGAGCTGCTCTCATCTGGATATGACGTTTTGGCAATTGATATCAGCGAAAAACCTCATAGACTTGAGCCAAATTGTCATCTTCAATATTTCTCCCATTCGATTGAAGATCTTTCTTTTTTGGATCAATTTGCAAGTAATAAAGCTGTTGATGTGTTTTTCCATTTTGCATGGAGAGGTTCTGCAGGTGAGGAGAGATCCGACGAAATAATCCAACTAAAAAATGCTCTTAGTTCGGCAGCTTGTTTAAGAAAAGCCGCCGAACTTGGAATTAGGCGATTTGTTATGGCTGGGACAATCATGGAGTACGAAACTAGCCAAGTGGTTTATGCCCAAGGAAGTCGGCCTGGAACTCCATATATTTACGGAGCTGGGAAAACGGTTGCTCATGAAATTATGAAGCCAATAGCAAATTCTTTGGGAATTGATTTAGTGTGGGCTTACATTACAAATGCCTATGGTGTTGGCGAATCTTCTCCAAGATTTTTAAACACGACCCTAAGGAAAATCATTTGCAATGAGCCACTTGAATTTACTTCGGCCGTTCAAAACTACGATTTTGTTTATGTAACCGATGTCGCCAAAGCGTTTCGACTTTTAGGCGAAAAGGGGAAGGCCAATCGAGGCTATCTTATTGGCAGTGGAGATGCCAAGTCGTTAAAAGATTTTATTTTAGAGATTGTTAAAGAGCTGTGCCCAAATCGCGAGGTTATTTTCGGGGCCGTCCCCTATACCGGCGTGATGACTCCTCTAGAGGATTATTCTATCGAAGATATACAAAATGATTGTGGATTTTCACCAACAATTTCTTTTCGAGAAGGGGTGAGAAAAACCTATGAATGGTTGAAAGGACTGGAATGATGCAAACGTTTGCTTTCCAAAAGCTTGAGTTTGATGGTGCTTATCTTATTCGCCCGTTTTTTGCATCGGATATTCGCGGTGGTTTTGTCAAAGACTATTCAATGGAAGTTTTTGAGAACAACGGAATTCACTATGAACTGAAGGAAGAGTTTTACACGATATCCCATAAAGGCGTTATTAGAGCCTTACATTTTCAAAGGGTCAAGCAACAACCAAAATTGGTTCGTTGCATTTCCGGCCACGTTTATGATGTTATTGTTGATTTGCGGAAAGAATCCCCAACATTTAAAAAGTGGCTTGGATTTGATTTAACGGAACAGAATCAAAACGAGTTGCTTGTGCCCGCTGGCTTCGCTCATGGCTATTTGGTGTTAGAGGAGCATTCAATTGTTTCGTATAAATGCTCTGAAAAATTCTTTAGCGAATATGATGGCGGTATTATGTGGAATGATCCGATGATCGGAGTCAAGTGGCCTTTAGATAAACTCAACGGAACCCCCCTTATTTTGGCAGAAAAAGATAAAAATTTGCCTGATTTTAATGAATTTTTAAAAGAAGATTTTTAACGTAGTTAGACACTTATTTTCGTCTTTGTTCTTCTTGGGTTCTAGATGACTAGTATTTTAGGTCACTTTGTTTTATTATTTTTCTACCTTAAGGTTAATCATAATCTTGAAGCCAATTGTGAAACAAATTACTCTCAAATTTAAAAATTTAATCAATAGTAAGTATTGTTTTTGGCTTGTTTGCGGTTTGGCGACCTTTTTTGGAACTCTTTCGTTGGCTGTTGGCAAGGATTTGTTTTCTTATTTAGCGACATTTTTAGCGATTTTTTTCTTAATTTTTTCCGACCATAAGAAAAATCTGTATCTCATAATGTATTGCCAAAGCATTTTCAATTTGCTGGGATTCCCGTTATCCGTAGGGGGCGCATTGACGTATCTTGTTATCGTTTATTTAGTTGTCGTGTTGGTTGATTGTTTTCTTCATCCCCATCCCATCGGTTCGAAAGTTTGGAAAGCCGTTCTTCTTTTTTGCTGTTTTGTTCTTTTAACTTTTTCTACTTCTTTTTTGAATCGTAGCGTTGTCAGCTTGGCGTCGGCGTTTTCCTTTTATGCTTATATGTGTTTTTTGATCGCCGTTATTTTGGAAGCCTGCCACGAAGATGAACGTTTTCAAAAAAGTGTTATGGCGTTGGAAATTGGTCTTCTTGTCGATACCGTAATTGGCCTTGTTTGTCTTTTGACTCCGAATTTACGCGAAAGAATTTATTTATCAGATTATGACAAGACTTATTCATTCTCCAGTTTGCTGTTTGGGGATTATCGTTTTCAAGGTTTAAATTCTGATCAAAACGAGTTTTCGATGTGTTCTTTAATCCCTGCTTGTTTTTTCTTGGCGTTTAATGAAAAATTCAAAAAACATCGGGCTTTGTGCTGGTCTATTACAATGCTGAATCTTTCGCTCGGTTTTTTGGGCAAGTCAAAGTCTTATCTAATTTGCTTGCTTTTCTTCGCACTTTTTTATGTTTTAAAATTTGCAAAAAAGAAGAAGGATTCGTTGATAATAATTCTTGGCATTGCCTTTTGCGTTCTTGGCTTTTTTTCGCTCCTATCCGGTTCCTTATTTACCGAAAAAATATTTTCTCGTTTCATTAATGTGAGTACCGCTTCGGGATATTTCCTGGATTATCTTACGACAAGCAGATGGTCTCTTTGGATTACCTATTCAAATTATCTTTTAGCAAGACCTGTTCAGTTGATTTTTGGCCAAGGAATTAAGTCAATGTATTCCTCTATGGCGACCATAGGGACGACTGTTTCTCACAATTTTTTCCTTAACACTATTTGGGAGTTTGGGGTCATTGGCACTCTTTTGTTTTTCGCTTTTCTCGTTGTTACGTCGGGTTATCGTCTTTATAGAAGTGAAGGTTATAGAAATGTTCTTTGTCTCTTGCCCATAGCGACTTTTTTCCTTTTTGGAACGGGACTTGCATTAACCGGATCTTCTGAAATCTTTTTCTATTTTGTTCTGTTCTTTTTGTCAAATCAAATGCGGAACACAGAAATCGATTCCGGGGTTGTTGACAAAGAGGGTCTTTCTCTTCGCGTTATGAGGTGCCAAATATGAATGTTCTCGAAATCATTAACAGCTTAGGGACGCGCGGCGGGGCTGAAACCTTTTCTGTTGCGCTGTCTAAAGCCCTAAATGAGAAATGTAAGCTTTCGGTTGTGATTTTATATAAGAATAACAACAAAGAACTTTTGGACGAATTAAACGAGGCCCAAATTTCCCCAATCGTCTTGGACAAACGCCATTCTGTTGACTTTGGCGTCTCAAAAAGATTGAGGAAGATTATTGAAGAACGCAAGATTGATGTGATTCATACCGAGAACAACGCTTTATTTTCTGCTTTTTTTGGAATCATCTTCATGCACAAAAAACCGACCCTGTTTCATACGTTTCACTTACCGGCCGCGGAAGAGAGACGCGACAAATTTGGACGCATTTTAGAAAGACGTATTTTGAAAAGAAAATACGTCACTCCAATTGCGCTATCTGAGAGAATGGCTAAGAATGTCAAAGAGTTTTATCATTTTTCTTACGTTCCTTCAATTAATAACGGTGTTGATTTAAGCCGCTTTTTCCCAGGCGTCAGTTTGTCGAAACGAATTAAAAAATGCGTGATTTTTGCAAGATTTACCAAACAAAAAAACTATCCATTTGTTTTGGATGTTTTTGAAGAAACACATAAACTTGATCCTTCCATTTCTTTTGAAATTTATGGAATGGGGGAGCTGGAGGAAGAAATCAAAAAACTTGTTTATTTAAAAGGGCTGACTAATTCAGTTGCCATTAAAGGCATTACTCAATGCCCAGAAAATGTGATGAGGGAAAGCCGTGTGGTGTTCTTGGGGTCGTCATACGAAGCCTTTCCCATGGTTCTAATTGAAGCCATGGCTTGTGGGTGCATTGTTGTTTCCACGGACGTTGACGGGGTTTCTGATGCAGTTGAAAACGGAAAGAATGGTTTTTTATATTCGCCTTTTGAGGACCCCTCCACGCTCGCTAAGAAGTTGACGGAGATTGAAAATCACCCCGATGAGTTTCAATCGATTTCGGACTACAATGGGCAATATTCGAAGAAGTTTTCCATCGACTTTGTTGCGGACAACTATCTCTCCTTATTTCAAAAAAATGAAAAACGTAACTGATCAAAAACAAGCGATTTTTGCCCTGAAAGGATACGTTAGGAACGTTAAAAAATTTTTTTATGTTTTTAAAAAATCTAAAGGGCTATTGCTTGCTTGCTTGCTCTTTCTTACTTGCGTTTTCGTTATGGTTCCGTTTTCCTATTCAGGATCATCGGCTAACGTTGTCCCTGCTATTAATTCGCAATTATCTTTAGCTATTAAGAATTCTTCGGATGATTCGCTTCTTCCAATAGGAAGAGTCTATTCTTATTCGAACCAGGCATACGATTACGACTACAATGATTTTCCGACTGATGAAGTCGAAGTTATGGAGAATCGATTTGAAAATGTTGTTTCTCTAAAAATGTATGATGGGGAATTCGGTTCGGGCCTTGTTTCTTCATTTGATTCGGCTTATCTCAACGGGAAAAACGCCGTCGTTTATGCATCAAAACTTGGCTGGGATGATAGCTTCTGGGGAGCTGGACTTTTTTATCCTGGTGTGAAAATGCTTGCGGCTCAAAAAAGCCAGAGATATCCAAGCAATCGAACTATTTATGTCAATCAGAGTTGGGCAGACGCATTTATCGAAAACAATAAAATAGCCTCGGGTTCATACGAATCCATTTTGGGGAAAGAGATGCACATCATCTCGCAAACCCGTTTTGGAACTTTTGTAGATTATCCTTTTATGATTGGGGGAATAATTGATCCATCTTCTTTGCTAGGAACGTTTATACCTAACTTATTTGGCAACTATTTTTTTGTTGACTGGAAGGCCGAATTTCAAGCCCCCTCTTCCCTTGTGTTTGGGATCAGTGAGCCGGAGTATATTCGAACGCGCTATCTAAATAAGCTTTACTCTGAAATCTGCTATGATCGTGACACTTATAATGCAAAAATTTCGTATCGTCTTGGCTTCTTCGAAAGCAAGGATGAGACATACATTTATCCGGATGCGACAAAAGATGTTTCAAGTCTAAATGCGTTTATGCAAAATTGTTATCTTATCACTGGCCGTTTGGGAAATTCTTGGATTTACTTTTTGGTATTTGGGTGTTTTTTGATAGCATCAGGATTATTTTTTGGTGTATTTTATTGGCGGTTTTTAAATCGGTTTTTTGAAAATAACGTTGCAACCTTTGATTGGCGGGTTTTGACCAAAGTAAATGTCTTTTTGTTAACGTTTTCCTTGGTCTGTTCGATAATAATTTTAGCAATTATTGGCAAATATCAATTGGTTGGCTCCTATTGTGTTCCCTTGTTGTCTCTTCCTCAAACGCTTCCGTTTTGTATCGTCTTTTTCGTTAGTGCTATCTTTTTGTTATTAATCTTTTGTTTATTTAAAAAAAGGATATCTACAGCGGCATAACAAATGCCTTCTATCAAGGCACCCAAAACGAACTAAGTTAGTGGCGTGGCTTCCGGCTGCCTATCGCGCGATATAATTCTCAAAGGGTACGCTTTCTATTGTTTGGGTAGCATCACTTTAATTTTTATAGAAATAGTCCAAAGCTTATTTCTTTACCTCGATGTACTTTTGACGAATTTCAAATAAGGAACGCATCAACCGAAAGTGTTTAAAATGCAAAGCCTTCGCGGTCTTAAACAAACTTCTTTTTCGGTCTAATTCCGCATATAGTATTGGGTCCTGAACAATCAAGCGATACCACTTTCCGACTTCGTCCTTTTTTTTGATTTTTTCCATCCTTGAATCCCCCTTCGTATACATTGCCGAAATCAGGAATCCAAAAAAGTTATTCGTAATGGCCTTAGCAACGTTTTTTGAGAGAAAAGGCTTAGTCGCCAAGTTTCTTAAATATAAATCATATAAATCATCATTAATTTTAACCAAGTCTTCAAAATGTTTGCCACGAGATGCAGGAGAAACGCTTTGGCCTTCTTCGCCAATCCTATATTGGTAGACATCTCCTGGACAATAAGCTACCGTTTTTGCATATTCCAAAGGGTAAAGACAATATTCTTGATCATCGTAAAACACGTTTTCGCGAACAGCGATGCCGTTGTTTTTCCAAAGAGAGGTTTTGATCGTTTCGTTGTGGAAAACGATAGTAAAATTCTCAATAGAGTCAATATTTTTTCCTACATAAAAATTTGTCGAGTGGTCATTTGCTCCACTAACAAAAACCTTGTGATCAGTATAAATATAAGAAAAATCGGAAAACACTATATCATCGATGCAAGACTGTAAGAAGCGGACAAGATTAACCAATTCTTTGGTATTTACCCAGTCATCTCCATCAATCACTTTAAAATATTTGGATTGAGACAAAGCGGCGCCAAGATTTATCACCGATCCATGGCCACCATTCCCCTTGTGAATAAATTCAAAAAAATCGGGATAAGTCTTCGCAAAAAAGATTAGTTTTTCTTTGGTTTCTTTGTCGGGCGTTCCATCATCGATCAAAAGGACTTTGATCTTCTTTTTTAACTCGTTATTTATGAAGGTGGGCAAACACATGTCGATATAAGGAGCTGTCTTATAAGACGGGACAATTATTGTTAGCAAACAGCCCTCTGTTTCGTTCGCGTTTTCAGTTTTCAGTTTTTTCATAAAATCCTTGCGTTTTGCATATAGGCCTTGCTTAAAACTTTTCTTTTATGATAATGTTCCCACAAAGCATTGGCAATTATATTGTCGAAAATTACCTTTATGCTGTTGGAATTATTGGTTTTCGTATAATTATTACTTCTCAGCGCGTTGGTCATCATACGTAATTCTTGTTTATAAAACAATAGTCGTCTTTTATTGTCAAGGGATTCAAATTAATAGCTCTATTTGAAGATTCATTTGAAAGAAGCAAATTTGCAAAGTAAATACTTGATGTCACTCTATCGATAGAGTTTTAATTTTTAGGTTGACAGGAATTTGACAATCTTTTGCCCCTGCTCATCTTATCCTTTCGTATTCGATTGAGCCAAAGAGTTTTCTCGACGCGAGGGACATCTCCGTCGTGTCGATGTCGTATCCGATTCGTTCCTTGTATCCCCCTAAGGGAGGCGACTGAGGTTTTGTCGATGGTTTTCTTTCTCTTCGAGAGCAAGGACGGTTTCCATCCTTTCGCCCTCGCCCCCCTTTGCAAGTTTCTCGAGGGCGTCCGGCCTGAACCTGGACGCATATTTTCCGAACCTCGGGCCATAGACGTACGAGTTTTGACTCTCCTGGCTGTGCCCCGAGGTACGTTTTGCCGTCCCAGGGATCGAAGGTCCTTGCTTGGTACATCCTGACGACTTTCATCGTGTCTTTCTGGAGGCCGGCGAGATCGCCGCTCGCAATTAGCCCATCGAGCAGGGCCGTGACGTCCTTCGGCTTTGCCGGCCCACCGAGAGCGTCGGACAGGTATTTGAACGCCATCTGTCGGGAATGTAGGTTGCCTCGCAGTAATCGATTCTCTCGGGGGAGATGCATTTATATCCGCGACGGAAAGTCAAAAACCTCCCTAATCGGTGACAGAATGGCCACGGAAAGCCTTTCTTTGTTTGTGAACAGAATAATGATGAGACTTCCTTTTTCTGATCGATTTCTTACTAAACACAGAACTCTATCCATTCAATCAAAAGGTGTAAAAAATATTTGTAAATTATATTATATTTATGTTGGCACTCCTGTAGATAGGGATGAAAAAGAGAGTGAAAACGGAAAACTAAAGGAGAAAATATGCTTTTTTCAAAATTCATTCCTTATAAAATTCGCCAAAAACTTAAAATTAAAAAAGCTCGAAAAATGGGCGTTCATATTGGCGTTGATTGTTGGCTGATTTGTACGTTGTCCGCATTTGGAACGGAGCCTTATTTAATTACAATAGGAAACGACTGCACCATTACTTCTGGAGTCCTGTTTTTGACCCATGATGGTGGCATGGAAGTAGTTAATCATTTGAAAGGAACGGCTGATGACAAGATTGCCCCGATCAGAATCGGAAACAACGTTTTTTTGGGGAACGATGTAAAAATCATGATGGGGGTTACAATCGGCGATAACGTAATTGTTGGAGCTGGTTCGATTGTTACGAATAACGTTCCATCAAATGTCGTTATTGCTGGAGTTCCAGCGAAAGTTATTTGCTCCATTGAAGAGTATTCTACAAAAAATCATTATCGTATGTTTCCAACAAGAAATTTGTCTTCAAAAGATAAACGCAAATTTTTCGAAAATAAACAAACTTATGAGGGAGGAGAAAAACCCGGAGAATCAAGTTTTTGACGATTCGTAATGAGCATCAAATTTTGCAATATTAGTTTGATATTTTAACAGTACGGAACCCCATACCTCTAGGCTTTCTTGGAAATTCGATAAAATGGCGGCGTGGGTCTCTGGCCAGTATCTCTTAATACGAAAACGGCTTTTGTTGCCCAAGAAAGATGTTCGATGTAATGAGCTTTCTTGATGATCAGTTTTCGGTTTTAGCAAAAGTTGCTGAATGACTTTGCAACTAGCATTGCCCGTCGCTCGGTGTATACTAACGATATTTCATGAAAAACAAGAAAAGTATTTCTAAAAATTATATTTTAAATTTGATTTATCAAATTTTTTTGTTGGTGACCCCTATTATCACCGCGCCGTATCTTTCCAGAGTTTTGGGCGCTAACGCAATTGGCCAGTTCAACTTTACTAATTCTATCAATACTTATTTCATTATTTTTGCTGCTCTTGGTTTTGGATATTATGCCCAGAGAGAGATTGCGCGGTATCAAGACGACAAGGCAAAACAGTCTGCTGTTTTTTGGGAAATCTTGATTGTACGTTTTATCTCGGTTGGTATTTCTCTTACCATTTTCCTTCTTTTAGGTTTTTTGCATATTTACGGAGAATATACGCCCTTAATGTGGTGGTGGGTGATATCGATAATTGCCGTCGAATTTGATATTTCCTTTCTTTTTCAAGGCAACGAAGATTTTCAAACGATAGTTTTACGGAACGTTTTGATCAAAACACTATTTATTATTTGCATTTTTGTCTTTGTAAAAAGCAACAAAGATCTTTGGATTTACATTTTGTGCTCCGCTAGCGGGAGCCTCTTAGGTGGTTTATCTCTGTGGCTAAAACTTCCGAAGATTATTTCTTTTGTCCCCGTTCGAGGCCTTCACCCAAAGCATCACATAGTCCCCGCGTTACGCCTTTTCATTCCCACGTTAGCCGTTTCAGTTTATACCATTTTAGATAAAACCTTGATTGGTCTTCTTGTACCTGGAACATATGTTGAACAAGAAACTCAGATAATCGACGGGGTTACTCAAACCGTTTCTGTGACAAAAAGATATTCAGATTTGGAAAATGGCTATTATTCTGAAGCAGAGCAGATTGTTAAAATGGCTATGACAGTCGTTACTTCGCTGGGAACCGTGATGATTCCTCGAAATTCCAAAGAATTTTCAAATCATCGCCTCGACAACATTCAAAAAAATATCTCTTTTGCTAGCAACTTTGTTTGGTTTCTTGGGGTTCCAATGTGTTTGGGAATTGCTGCAGTAGCCCCCAATTTTATCCCTTGGTTTTTGGGTTCAGATTTTAACAAAGCCGCCCTTTTAATGCAAATATTTTCTCCTTTGATTCTGATTATTGGCTTTAGTAATCTTCTTGGACTGCAATATTTGATTCCTTCCGGCAGGGACGGAAAGTTTACAATTTGCATTTTGATTGGCGCTGTTACGAATTTGATTTTAAATTGCATTTTCATTCCGAGATACTGGTCGCTTGGCGCGGTTGTTGCATCAATTATTGCGGAGTGTCTTGTAACTGGATCGATGTTTTTTGTTGTTAGAAAAGAAATTTCTTTCGGAGGGACCCTTAAGCAAGCTCCTAAAAAATTGATTTGTGGTGCGATGATGTTTGCGGCGGTCTATGCTACGCAATTTTTCTTAAAATCGGTTTGGTACAACACCTTAATTCTTATTTTTGAAGGCATTATTATATATTTCGGCCTTATGTTGCTTCTTCGTGACGACTTTCTTTTTGTTTTACTGGAATTGCTCAAAAAAAGGTTACAAAAATTTAAGAGAAATAAAACTTCCAAAAATTGATAAGATGCCTTTTCATATTAAGATGGGAATGCCTGTTTTCAAGAGACCAAATATTTCTTTAGGCTTTAAAATCTTTCTGGATGATCAAGGAAGTATTGTTTCATAATCGAATTTTGCGGTCCAAAGCCTAAATGACCAACTAAGGAATTTTCACTGATTACCATTGGGCAAGACAAATTTACGCACGCCTCGCATAGTTGCTGTTCATCCATTCCGAAGTCGTTGGATGATTTTGAGATAGAGAGATATTTAATTCGTTTAATAAAATCTTTTGAGAAATAAATTGCTCCAATGCTAAAACGAACCGGTGACATTGAATAAGCGAATGGATCCTTGGATAGTTTTTCATTAATTTTATCGATTTTCGGAAAATGGTCCCCCTCTCCCCAAAAAAACTTTGCTACCTTTGGGTCACTTTCTATTGGCTTATCGTGTCCTGCTCCAAAAATTATTTTTCCGAATTGCTTTTGATAATCGTCGGTTGTGTTGGTTTTTTCTAATACTTTTGCATAACAATACCCGTTGATCGGTATAAGAGAGGCAACGAAACCAGGCGAGATAATACCCTCCTTTGAGAGCTGATCGTATGTAAAAGACAATTGAGAAAAGAACCCTTTTGTTAGGAAGATATCTTCATCAATTTTATAAAAAAACAAAGCTTGTTCAAAAAGATGAATCCCAATATTTAAAGCAAGACAAACGTTATTTCGTTTCGTTGATAGATAAGAAAACCCTTTCTTTTTAGCGATTTCAGAAACTTGTTCTGAATACAATCCTGAACTAACCAGAAGTACATCAATGTTCGGTTCCAAAAAACGACAAAATCTGGAAAAAAAGGCATCATAGAGAAAAGGTTTGTATCCAATTAAAACGATGCAGGCCTTTGAATAGCCTTTGCTTCTATTCTCAAAGGAGTACTTCCCTTTATATCTTGCGGCTACTAGTTTCGCTTCTTTCTTGTTTTTAAGTTTTTGATAAAGTCGATGGGTAATCGGGTTATTGCGAAGTAATTTTTTTAGTTTATTCATTTTTGTTTTTTCTTGAACTATCTTGTATTTCAAGTTTTATTCCGAATTCTTGGAGGCATTAGACTAACCAAAATTCATTTTGAATACTACTAGCTATTTATCCTTTTGAATCACATTAAAAAGTTTAAATGCTTCTTCGATTGTGTCGTCCATATCGAAATATTTGTAGTTCGCGAGCCGGCCTAGGAAATAAACGTTCTCATGGGTTTTGGCCAGATTCTTATAGGCTTCGGCCAAGGCAAGGTTCTTCTCGTCGCCGATCGGGTAATAAGGGATCAATCCCTCTTTGTAGGCGGCCGGGTATTCGAAGGTGATGATCGTGGTCGCTTTGTTGGGGCAATCCTTGACGAAGTGCTTGTGCTCGTTGACCCGGGTGTAGGAAACCTCGTGCGAGGTGTAATTGACGACCGGGTTATGCTGGAAGTCCTCGATCGGGAGCTTCTTGGTCTCGAAGCGGAGCGAGCGGTACTCGAGCCGCCCAAGCTTGAAGGCGAAGAACTCGTCGATCCGGCCGGTGAAGATGATGGCCTTGGCCAAGGAATCCCAGTGGGAGCGGTCCTTGAAGTAATCGCAGGAGAGCTTGACCTCGATCCCCTGAAGAAGATTCTCGATCAAAACGCTGTAGCCGCCATCGGGGATTCCCTGATAGAGGTCGTTGAAGTAGTTGTTGTCGTAGGTGAAGCGGAGCGGCAGCCGCTTGATGATCGAGGCGGGCAGTTCCTTGCAATCACGGCCCCACTGTTTTTCCGTGTATTCCTTGATCAGCTTGGTGTAGATCGTCCGCCCGACGAGGGAAAGGGCCTGCTCCTCGAGGTTCTTTGGCTCGCCGATGTGCTCTTTGGCGACTTCCTCGGCGATTTTCGCCTTCGCTTCTTCGGGCGTGGTGACGCCCCAAAGCTCGTGGAAGGTGTTCATGTTGAAGGGCAGGTGGTAGAACTCGCCATGGTAGTTGGCCAAGGGGGAGTTGATGAAAGGCAGCATCGTGCAATAACGCTGGACGAAGGCCCAGACGTCCTCGTATGAGGTATGGAAAATATGGGGGCCATAGTCATGGAGGACGATGTCGTCCTCGACGTGGGTCGCGATGTTCCCGCCGACGTGGTCGCGCGCTTCAAGGACGAGGACTTTTTTGCCCTGGTCGGTCAATAAACGAGCGATGCTCGCGCCGGAAAGACCAGAACCAACTATTAAATAATCATAATTCATAGAAGTATTATCGAACAATTAGTGATAAAGAGCCACAATGAATTTGCGTTGATTTTTTGCTGATTTTGCAAAATTTCCTAAAGAAGAGGAAAATGCTGTTAAACTCATATAGATGAGTTACTTCTTTTTTAGGTAAAATTCTTTAGGGATTAGTTGACAGTAGGATGCTTTTGGAAACTATTTGACAATGACCGTTATAATTACGATTAGAAATTTTGTTAATTTTAATTGTTAAGGCTAATAATTCGATTGAAAACCATTTTGAATAATTGCGTTACTTTTTTAATTTGTGTCGTGATTCCTAGCCTTATTTTTTCGGGAACTAATCGGTAAAGGATCAACCTCCTTTTGAGAAAAATTCCTTGAGAGGGCTAGGATGGGCACCTCATTTGTTAGCGTATTTAGCGAATTTTGATGGAATGAATCGAATATCGCTGATAAGCAAAGGCCTAGAAAACGCAAAAGAAAAAAGGGGGGAAGGATCTATCTAAGTGCCGGGATGGGTTGATTCCGAAAAATCGATCTTTTCTTGAACTAACTTATTTTCCAAAAAATTCCTCTTCGATTGCAAGACAAATTGCATGGTAAATCGGAAGATGACGTTCTTGGATTTTATATGTTTCGGTTTTGTCGGCTCGGATTGTAATTTCTGCCAAAGCAGAAACGAGGCTATCTTTTTGGCCAGTTAATCCAATTACATGGATGCCAAGTTCTTTCGCAACTTCAATGGCGTATACAACGTTTTTACTATTCCCGGAGGTTGAAATACCCAAAAGGACATCTCCTTTACGACCATAGCCGAGCACCTGTTGCGCAAAAACTAAGTCTGGAGCCTGATCATTTGAGAAAGCGGTAGACAGCCCCACCTCAGACACGAGAGAGATAGCGGGGAGCCCTTGCTGCAAATGAGCCACGATATATTTGCCGTCTTCGGGACAATCGGTGACGAGTTTATCGGATAAAGACGGTTCGATGGGGCGGGGCAGAACGAACCCCTTCATTAATTCACCGACAATGTGCTCGCTGTCGGCAGCTGAGCCGCCATTGCCGCAAATTAACAATTTGTCCCCGTTTTGGTAGGCGTCAATTAAAACCTGAGTTGCTTGAAGAATGCTTTTTTTTGCAGAAGCAAGGCCGGGGTAACACTCTATAAGATTATCAATGTAATATTTCGATTTTTCCTTCATTGTTTTGCGTTCCCATTTTTTACTTCGTAAGTTTCTGGTTCGTAATAAATTGTTTTAGTTCCGCTATCCTCGAAACGAAAAGGAATATAAAGGTAATTTTTTAAGGCTTCGTGAACATCGTTTTGCTTTTCGGGCTTAACGTAAAAAAGCAAAAACCCTCCGCCTCCGGCTCCCAATAACTTGCCTCCTGAGGCCCCGGCTTTTATACCTTGCTCATAAATTTCATCAATGTTTGAGGTCGTTACCGCCTTACCCGATTCTTTTTTTAATTTCCAAGTGTAATTAAGCAATTCGCCAAAATCATCGAGATTGCGATCGCTATCCTCTAAAATAGTTTCCGCCTCCCCAACCAACGAATACATTTTTGTTAATATTTCGTTTTGAATCGCGCGGTCTCTCTTACTTTTGGCACTATTTTCATGTTGGATATCGCTAGAAAAGCGAGTGAAACCGGTGAAAAACATCAAGAGGTTATCGTTTAATTGCTGCTTTCGCTTTTGGCTAATAATAATTGGACAAACCTCAAAGGAATCACCTTTGAAATTAATACGGTTCAAACCACCGTATGATGCGGCGATTTGGTCCTGCCATCCGCCGGCTTCATGGCAGAGATTGCGTTCGAGGTTAATCGCCTCCTCGGCCAATTCTTGCTTGCTGCGGTAATGCCCTTTTAATGCGTGAAAAGCGTTGAGCATGCCAACGGCGAAAGAAGAAGAGGTCCCTAAGCCGGAACGAGCCGGCAAATCTGCCTCATAGGTAAGGCGAATGTCATGCATATTGAGCATTTTCATCGCGTTACGGATGGCGGGGTGTTCAATTTCCTCGACCGAAATTACTCGCTCTAATTTTGAATAAGATAATTCAGAATGATACTCAAAAAACGGAGGAAGGTGGCGGACGGTCACATAACAATACTTATCGAACGTCGTTGAAAGAACTGCGCCTGGGTGATCTTTAAAATAATCGGGCATGTCGGTCCCCCCACCAAAGAAGGACATACGGAACGGAGTTCGAGTGATTATCATAGGTTACCTTTTTACTATCATATACTAGTCAGCAAAGATAAACATTTCCAGTTTTTATCGTTATTTAGGCAAATAATAAATTATCGCAACGAGTTAACCTAGTTAACAAAAAGGAGAAACGAATCGGTTTTTGATATTTAATTTTTTGAAGGGAAGCAAGAATTGAGTCGACAGCTATTTTGACCCCCATGAAGATTTGTACTAAAATCGTATTTGGCTTGTAGTCTTGAGCGGCGTGGATGGATTATTAGAAGGAGCGCGGGGCTCGCTTCCCGTCTTTTGCAGTTGAACTAGTTAATTAGTCGTATTTCCAATATCTCTAACATTTAATCCCCGCCTAAAATCGGGGATTTTTTGTCAAGCCATAGAACATATTATACAAACATTTATGTTGTATAATTATATATAAAGGTAGTATAATTAGGTATAACGATAGGAGATATCAAATGTTTGTTAAACAGATAAAGACGTGCAAAGGAAGGGTGTTCATCGAGATTGTCGAAGGCTTTAGGAATGAATTAGGGAAACCAGGACATCGGGTTGTGAGGAAACTCGGATATCTTGATGAACTTGATGCTTCTCATGGAGGCAATGGTTTATCTTGGGCTAAGGAAGAAGCCAATCGATTAGGAAAGGAACTCCTTCCGGAAAAAGAAATAACCCTTACTTCGGGAAGGACGATGGATCCTTCTATATCTACTAAGAAGAATATTGGCTACTTATCGCTTAAGCCTATCTATAAGACTCTTGATTTGTCTTCGTTGTGTTCTGCCTTACAAGCTAAGCACCCTAAGGCAAACTTTAAGTTCGATGATGTCCTGCAGTTTCTTATCTATTCTAAGATAGTTGATGCTGACTCTAAACTCTCATCATTCACGAGAAAAGGACAATATATTGATTCCTTCCCCTTCTCTGAAGAAGAGATGTATCGTTCTCTTGAGACAATTGGTGAATCATGGGAACAAATTAAAGACTATGCCTATAGCAAGACGAAAGAGACATATGGGGTTAATCTTTCTCTCACTCATTATGATGGCTGCAACTTCTATTTTGAGATTGATAAAGAGGATGAACTTCGTAAGAAGGGTCCTTCCAAAGAAGGAAGGGTTGAACCCATTGTTGGAATTGGACTTCTTAGTGATGCCGACATGCTTCCTATCGACTTAAAAATCTATCCAGGCAATGAATCCGAGAAACCGCATTTCACTGAAGTGATTGATGAGATGAGAAGTAAGCATAAGATAACGGGAAGAACCATCTATGTGGCCGACCGAGGTCTTAATACGGGTAACAATATCTACTCAGCCATGAAGCATGGTGATGGTTATATCTATGGACAAACTATTCAAAGTGAGAAGGCAAGGAAATGGGCTCTTCTCGATAAGGGCTATAAAGTAACATTAGATAAAGATGGGACTATCGTCTATAAAGAGAAGTCGTGGATTGATGAAGAGGCTTACGTTAACTATATTGGTGAAGATAATAAGAGTAAGAGCCATAAGACAGTTCAAAAGCAGATTGTCTTCTATTCGAAGGACTACGCGGATAAGCAAAAGGCTGAAAGAGCTAAACTCATAAGTAAGGCTCGAGCTTTTATCAGTTCACCCAAAGGATATACACGAAGCAAGATTGGAGATGCAGCCACCTTTGTTAAGTTCGCTTCTTTTGATAAAGAGACAGGCGAATACAAAGAAGGAACCGATGAACCTATTCTTGATATAGAGGCCATCAATAAACAGGCTGAACTAGATGGATACTTTATGGTCGTCTCTTCGGAGACCAAGATGAGTGATAAGGATATCCTCGATGCTTATTCAGCTCAAAAGGGAGAAGAACGTTCCTTTAGGGTCAGTAAAACGTATCTTAAGATTCGTCCCGTCTATGTCTCAAGAGAATCCCGGATTAAGTGTCACATACTTATTAGCTATTTAGCTCTTCTCTTCTTACGGATAATGGAACAACGTGTCTTAAAGAAAGTTATGCCGATTGAAGAGATTATTGATTCTATTAGAGAATACGAAGCAGCCAGCATTGCTCCTAACGTGTATTTCTTCTTCTCCTATAACCATTATGTAGATTTATTAGCTAGTCGATCTGGCTCATCGGCAAGACTAGAAACTCAATCCCTAGGAGCCATCAAAAAAATGTTTAAAGGATATTGACGTTATACTACATCTTATACAACAGATAAAAGGGCGAGGACTATCGACTATTCCTCGCCTTTTCTAATTATTAAGTGTTTCTTGCTGCAAAAGTCAGGTATCATATACTAGTCAGCAAAGATAAACATTTCCAGTTTTTATCGTTATTTAGGCAAATAATAAATTATCGCAACGAGTTAACCTAGTTAACAAAAAGGAGAAACGAATCGGTTTTTGATATTTAAT
>Ga0183095_10790_pt1 | contig 57563 bp, 71 predicted proteins | sample BioMet4_FD_130346 | JGI IMG/M metagenome (GOLD analysis project Ga0183095, IMG submission 130346) | Microbial communities from bioreactor (seeded with sewage sludge) at LBNL, California, USA - Biofuel metagenome 4 (v2) (version 3) | ecosystem: Engineered > Bioreactor > Anaerobic > Unclassified ...
GTTTGTATAATCGACACAAATATATGAAAAAATATCAGTTCAAAAGTCTGTTACTGAAAAAGTTGTGATATGTGTTGTAATAGTTGTCATATTTGGCTGCCAATCGATGGAGATAATATACTCTTTTCAAGAATTTATTTAAATCTGTTTGTTTTAGCCAATGGAGGGTAGCATGCAGAAAAAGCTGTAATACAAAAAGTTCCAAAACATTTTTTATCAATGTTTTGGAACTTTTGTTGAGGTTCCTGGCGAAGCTCATTTTGACTTCAATAGACCGCTTATGAATGATATTTATTTGAAATAAACCAATATATGCAAAAGTCAATTAAAATCACGGTTCAGAAAAGGTCATTTTATTGCAGATTTTCCGTACCTGTAGCCGTACCTGTTATTTCTGGCTACTTTTTAAGCTTGTTTATAATCTCATTTAAATTAATACCAATTCCATAGAAATTCGGTTTCAACTCAAAATTATCAACGTCAAATATCTTATTCCAAAAATTATCGTCTTTTTTAAGATTCTGTTTTCTTTCTTTTTTGAGACTTCTTTTAATTCTATCAAGTTCCGATTTATATTCTGGCGTATAATTGGGTTTGTCTAAGAAATTCTTTTGAAAATCTTCAATCTTTTCAGAGAATGAAAGTGGATTTTCTTCAATAATTTTCTGAGTGATTTCTATATGCAGCCAAATAGAAAGATTATGAAGACGAGATTGGTATCCAGTCAATTTCAAATCCCCATCCTCAATTACCAAGTCTCCTTCTTCTATGAATAAATCATTATCTCCTTCTTCGTCTATATCCTTTATCAAATAGTAAATATCCTTATATAAAGTCTCCAAAAAATATTCATTTTTAACCCTTAAAGGCTCAAGTACCTTTTCTATATATTCATCTAAAGATTTCTTTTCTGTATTTCGAATCTCTTCTATGAGTTTTATATAAGCAAACCTATTTGTCATATTTTCAACGATTTATTCGTTTTCATATTTTTTTATTAATGTCTTTATTTTACCAATCAACTCTCTTGACTTCTCTATATTATTAAGCAATTCTGCTTGAGATAAATGTATTGTGTTGTTATGTACAATCTGATTTCTTAAATCTGTCAAATATTTGAATTCTTGATACATATGACGATCAATAATTTGATTATCTCGTAGCATAATTAGACTTTTGGAAATATTTCTATATTCTGAAGGTCGTGCTAAGTCAGGATTACTCTTTAAGATTGTTTTTTGTATAAGTACATTGATGTGCCAAATGAGTTCTTTCCAAAATATTATAAAATCACCAAATGTTTGATTAAAATTACTGGCAATAATCTCTGTAATATCATCCCGTTCTTGCTCTGAAATATCTATTTTATCAAGGTTGTTTATTACTTTAAGAATAATGTCTTTTAATTCCTCAGCCAATTCTTTGACTTTTTCATAATCATATTTATTAAATATTCGATTATGGGCTATTCGGCATCTTAATTCATATAAGTCATCCCATTTATTACTAAGTTGTTCTTTTGAAATATCTACTATTTGAGAGAAATATCTTTCCCAATTTGAGCTTGGAAGTAGTTCTTTAATTTCTTCAAGATTTAACTCATTTAGGTCTTTTGCTTTCTTCAGCTTCTGAATTAAATTTTCTTTATGGTTTGGATAGTTTTCGCTAAATAAAAAATTCTTTAATTGAATGAAGTCTACATTATGCAAAAATGTAGAATCTTTATTAGACTGATTTATAGAATCTTTTACATCTTTAGGAATTCTATTACTTATCCAATCAATACCAACATTGGTAAGCATAAATTTTGTTATGAGTTTCCTCATCAAATTCTCTATTTCGAAGATATGAGGATAAGCTAAGTGGGAATAGTGTAAACTTATTCCGTCATAAAGTATTTGTGGAGTTTTATCGGCAATATATAATATAGACTTTATTGCTTTAAGTAACGAAGTAAAATCATCAATCTGTTCTTCCGAACTTTTAAATGTCAGATGGAAATAGTTCTCATCTGTATTCTTTATTTTCCCAAATTTCACTTCATATTCGAACTCTTTATCTTTATAAGATAATTTATTTTTCGAAATAGAGATATTAGCATCTGTTTGTAATAAATTATTAAATGTCTTTATATTAGAGCATTTTATATTATTCTCTCTTATTATAACCAGATATTCAACGACAAGCATAATATATAATTTATATTTTAGAAGGATAAATACAAATATACAGCCTTTAACTAAAGATAGTCACTGGAAAGAGAATATTTTGGCAGAAATTTTGCCTTTATTGACAAAGCCACTACTTTAGTACATGAAACTGTAAATCAAATTGGTATTATGGCAGAATATTCAATCAATAAATGTCTTAGAGATGAAAAACCTGTAAAAAAGAATGGTAAATATCCTATAAATTTAAGAATCCGAGTAGGGAATAAAGACACCAAGCTTCCTACTAATCTTGAAGTGGAAAAAGACAAGTGGGATGCTAAAAAACGAGAGCCAAAGGATAAAGCATTGCTAATCCAACTAAATAAGAAGATAGCGGACTTAGAGCTTCAGATAAATAGAGCATTGGCAGACGGGCAGGAATTGACTTTGGATTTAGTTAAAGAGTTCTATTCTGGTAAACGAAAAGTAAAACCCGAAAATCAATCATTCTATACATATTACCTTGACTTTGTAGAACGTAAACGAAAAGAAGGATTGAATCCAGAAACGATTCGAGTATATATGACAACCCATAATGTTTTGAAAGAATTTAAAGATGACTTCAAAATATCAGATATTTCTTTGTCTTTTATTGAAGAGTTTGATGACCATATGCGAGAAATTAATGGCAATTCAGGAGGAGGAAGAAATCCCAAGCATAAAAACTTCCGTACTGTCATCCTTGATATGATAAAGCACGATATTCCTGTCAAGAATCCTTATTTATGGTTTAAAATACCTCAAGCCAATACAAAAGAAGTTTATCTTGAACGTGCAGAGTTGGATCAGTTAAGAAAACTTAGAGCTAAATTGAGCCATGATTCTACGATGTATAAAGTATTGCAGATGTACTTATTTGCTTGTTATTGCGGACTTCGTTTTTCGGATGTAATTGATTTGAAATGGAATCATGTTGATTTTGAGAATAACCTTATCAAGAAAACTATGATAAAGACAAAATCCGAAGTAATAACCCCTTTGTTTACTATGGCTCGTGCTGTAGCCTTAGAATTGTCAGATAGCAAAAGACTCATTGGAAGTAAAAAGAATGTTTTTTATGGCTTCAAAGAACCGACTGTAAATAAAATCCTTGTAAAACTCACGCAAATGGCTGGTATTGAAAAGCATATTACCTACCATTCCTCAAGACATACCTTCGCCACGCTTTTAGTTCTCGATGGTGTTGATATATACAAAATTCAGAAATATTTAGGGCATAAATCAGTAACAATGACTGAAAGATATTTGAAATATGATTTATCAATAGCTAAAGAATCCGTCAAAGAGATAAAAACCTTTGGATAAGACAAAAAGACCCATCCTATAAAATGAGTTATTGCGTTCATTAGAATCCGAAGATATATTTTTATCTTTGCAATGTTCTTAGGAACAAACTTATTAGAAATAGTAAGAGGTGCCTTGCCTATCGAAATCGCCAAATTTTGAAAATATATACAAGGTACGAATAGCTCTCCGATATAGGGTGGGTTGTTTGTGCATGTATATATGGGTGTTTGGCGATACCCGATAGGCGTGGACGGCAGCCCACTTCTTCTTTTTATATAATGCCTTTGAAGGTTGCGAGAGGTTAAATAGAAATTATTATGAGAGTTATTTTGACTATTCTTATCTCCTTCATTTGCGGTACAAATATTTTTGCTCAAAAGTCTTATGATGATATAATAGGCGAATGTTATCAAATAGATGCAAAAAGTGGGAAGGTTTATCTGTCAGGAGGTAATGAGGATGAATATGAGATTCGTAGCGTTGAACAAATTGCTTCCTTGATGCAAAAAGATGTATTTGGTTATTTTGGGTTAAATCAGAAATATAGCACTCCATTGCAGAAAAGTGCCTTCTCCAAGACCGAAGAATATACTAATTGCATGTCTGAGATTGACTACCACCACTCCTACATTTTTGATAGCAAGTTTTATATACTCTACAATTTAAGATATAATCAGGCATACGACCTTAATAAAAAGGCTTTTGTATTTCGTATTATGATTTTAGACTTTTTGAGGACAAACCAAGCAAGGTATTTAGGCTTTGGTAAGAATATTAATACTTTGCTACCTTCTAATATGCTAATAGTTAAAAAAGAGAGATGGAAAGACGGAGAACTTTATGCTAATCAATATATACAAATTCCCATAGCGGATGAAAATTTAGCTTTAAAAATAGAGGAGGATATGGCTAATCCGTATTGTTCAACTTGTCTGATGTTTGTTGTTCAACTCAATAAAACCTCTACTGAAAAGCATCCCGAATCTATGTTTGTACAAGATAATATTTTAGCGAAAACCGTAAATTTATATCTGGTTAATACCAAAACTGAAGAAATATATTGCGACTTATCAGAATTAGTAGGTGGTGTTAAATCTCAAATAGTAAGCTCCAAAGTCGAATTTGAAGAAAGAGGAAAAAATCAGAAAGTAGAGAAAAAGCAAACCATAAATAATAGAGTCGGAGTAAGCGATTTGTCTTATATTATTGCTGGGCGTTCGGCTAAATCTCTTCCAAGACCTTCATTTAATGAAGATTTTCAGGAAGGTATTATTATTGTCGATGTAGAAGTAAATTCCGAAGGAAAAGTTGTTAATGCTAAGATAAATACTAAAACCTCAATAAGCAATACTTCTATGTGGCAATCATGTTTAGATGCTGCTCTAAAGACGGAATTTAGTAGTCTTAATATCTCCAAAAATCAATCTGGAAGCATTACGTATCGCTGTAGGTTGAATTAGAATATAATTTGCTGTATTTCAGAATGAAAAGATTGCTCTAAAAGGCAGTCTTTTTTGCATATATCTCAAATAATGACTATATTTGACCGATAAAATACTTGATTTATGAAGCAAATAGATGAGGTCAATAATATTCAAAAACTTCTCAGAAGGCAAAAAGCGTACATGAAAGGTATTCTTGTTATGCAGGAGAAACTATTTGATATTCAAAGCCAAATATCTGAATTGATGTTCAAAGAAGCAAAGAAAGAGAAAAAGAAAGAACGAAAACCATCAGATTTGCTTTCTTCAAAAGACGTTTGCAGTATGTTTGAGTTTTCTCCTTCTACTTTGTACCGAATGCGAATGTATGACGGCTTTCCCTATGTAAAGGTTGAGGGCAGACGAAGTGTGATGTTCAATAAGAAAGACGTTATAGAGTTTATGGAGAAGCATAAAAAGCAAGGGTTATGATTGACAATATAAAAATAACGCTCCGAAAATTTAAGGGTAACTTATCAGAAAATCCCAACCTTGAATCGCAAGGGTATTCGTTCAAAAGTGAAGTTTACAGACTGTATAACCACGAAGGAAAAGAAAAAGAAGTATATCTTTTGCTGAAATATAATCCTTACAAACAAGAATTGATTATTAAAAATAGCATTCGCAAATGGTATCTTGGAGGTTTCTCTCTTTTGGATTTGACTGAAAAAACGGCAAATAAAGCCTTCTCGAAAATATCAAAGATTCTTGGTATAGATATGAAGGACTTTCGCAAAGCCACTTTTACAAAATGTGAAATCGGATTGATTATAAGACCTCGTATTCCAGTGAGCCAACTTGTTCCTATGATTGTAAAATACTCTACTTTCAAAAGATATAATTTTTCTTGCGAAACGGTTGGGTTTGAGGGAGAGGACATTAAATTGAATATGTATGATAAGACCCAAGAACTTTTGGACAAAAATAAGAAAAAGGGTAAATATGACCAAAAGGCAAAAGAAAAAGCATTCAAAGCTCTATCCGACAGGAATTATAACTTTTTCAGAATAGAATTTGATATGTTTGACAAGCAGTCTTTTATCAATAAAGATATGGCTCATGTTAGAACTATCGGAGATATTTTGGATAATTATCTTGCATTATATAGTTTTTGGGTAAAAGAAATAAGTCGGGTTGTTTTGCTAAATAAATTGGTAATGAGCAAGGATATGACCCCAAAGCAATATATGATAGCAAGAGTTTTGGAAATAGACGGATTCGTGTCATTTGAAAGCAATTGCCTCAAAAGAGGAACAGGGAATGTCAGAAGTCGCTTACTGAACGAAGCATTGGAAGTCATAGCTCAATTTAGCAATCTTCGGAAGTATGATGTAAATAAATTCAAGGTTGATATTCTGAAAAATTTGAGGAGAATCGGGAAGAAAGAAGGAAATCTCAATGTTGATACTTTAGCAAAAATTCTATTCAAAGCGGAAGATGATATTAATAGAGAATAATTATACTATATATAATACTCCTGTAATACTAACACTCTGTATATATTGGAAGATTGCAATAACAAACCCTCTTTGCGTATATACAAACGAAGCGTAAAGGAGAATGTACAGAACAACCCTTATATAGTTGGGTGCTATTGCGAATTGGGTATACAGCCGTAATACGCAACGGAATAACTAAGAAACGCAGAGAAGCGCAAAGATAATATTCCATAATTTGAGTTGAATAACAAAGCTCTACCCAGATAATATAAAACTCTTGTGGTAATCTAAGCGCAAAGACTTATAAAATGAGGTTACAGTATATTGTTTGCCCTTCGTTGAGCTTTTAACTCTGTAAACGACAGTAGGAGCGCCTAAATGTGAAGCTGGCTTTATAGAGCATCTAATTTATTGGAGGTTGAGCGTATTTCTAAGGCTGAGTGAAACGAAGCCTTAGAAGAGAGGTTTACGAAGTATATTTTGACGCAAATTTTCGCCCAAATCAATTTCGTGCCGGAATTACACTTTTAGCCCTCGTGGGCTTATTCGGCTTCGGTTTTGATATTAGAGTGCTGCAAATTGAAGATAAAGATGCAAATTCGTCATGTAAACAACTATCAAGATAATATGAAAGATAACTATCAAAAAAATATTCATCCTTTTGGATTGTTATTTCTATATTTGTAGCTAACCTTAAGTAATTATATCATGGGCAAGAAAAAGAAAACCTTTCCAGAAACTAAAGCATGGCAGATTTTTGACGGGAAAGTTCGCAATCTAAAATTACACCTTCAATTATTGGATGCCTCTTTGAAAATAAGTCAAACGATTTGCGGAGTCAATAAAGATAAAAATTATACAATCGGAGAAGCTCTAAATACAGACGAGAATAAGCATCCTCAACTGAATGTTCCTTGTGAAAGTATTGACATAAGCAGAACATTTACATCTTCAAGAATTAAGCTGAATGAACAAGCCATCGTTGATTTGTACAGGTATTTTGCTAATTACATTACCAATATTATTGAAGAATTTGTCAGAACTGACCCAATGCCTTTGTTGAATAATATTGCGAATAACAAGAAAGATAACATTCTCCCTTTTGATGACATCCTAAAAGCAGGTTCTTTCGATGTAATAATAAAAGAAATGGCGAAGAAAATTTACAGGAGATTAGAGAATGAAAGGAGCACCCCAGCTCTATTAAACAAGATAATATCATATTCGGGTATTGATATAGAAGAAGATTTGAAAAAAAATGCTTTAGTTTACTTGGAAATACGGCACTTGATAATCCATAATGAATCCAAAGCTGATAACGACTTTAAGGAAATTAATAACAATCTTGTAACAATAAAGCAAGGTAACAAAATAGCATTGAATTATGACCTAACTAACAATGCTATTACCACTATTTTTAATTTATGCAAAAATATTGATAGCAAACTTATTGAGAAAGATATGGTCTGTAAGCGATTTATTGAATATCCCGAAGTCGCCCCACTGCCTATTTGATAATTATTTAGACTTCAATTATTTCATGCCGAAATTACATTTTTCGCCCTCGTGGGCTTATTCGGCTTCGCTTCCGAGATGAAAATGCTGTAAATTAAAAATAATCATATAAATTCGTCATAATAATAGAAAGATGAAGAAGGCATATAAATATAGAGGAGGTATAGGCGTTTTTGATAAAGAAGGACAATCTATTTTTGAAAGAGATATTAACACTCTTGTCAATAATCAAATCTTTCTCCCTACTAAAGTTGAATTAAATGACCCAACGGAAGGATTTTATAATGATGATTCCATAACTTCATTGCTGAAATTCTTTAATAAATACTCAAAAGAAGTAAAAGAGCAATATAGTGGACTTCTTGACAAATTTTCTCAAATAGGAATTTATTCGTTAAGCAATAATATTGACAACGAGCTGTTATGGGCTTATTACGGAAGTGGGCATTCTGGATTTGCAATAGAATATGATATTGATTTACTTAAAGAATCTCTAAATCATAATAGGTATTTCCAATTTATATTTGACTTTGATGTTGATTATGTGAAGAATATTCCTAAAGTAGACGTATCAATGCTTCAAGGTAAAGATATTAATCATACTCTAAAGATATATTTAGGTTCAAAATCACTCTCTTGGGAGCATGAAAAAGAATATCGTCTAATCGTTGATGGAAAAGGGTTATTTGATATTGATTATAGGGTTATTACAGCCATCTACTTCGGCTTTAGAATGCAGGATGCGGAAATTGACTTGATAATGAATCGTTTAAAAGGTAGAAGTTTGAAATACTATAAAATGGACTTGATAGAACAATCATATAAATTTAAACCCAAAGAGATACAAGACAAGTATATTGATTCTCCTAAATATATTGTAAATAATTTATCCTATAATCTTGAAGACCTTCTCATAACAGAAGATTTTTTGGGAAAAGAAGCATACGCTTATAAAGATAAACTTATCGAAGCAATTGAGATAGTAAAATATGAGCCTCTAATCAATGAGATTTATATCGCTACTATTGGTATGGATTCAGGAGAACCTGTATTTAAGATATTTGCCTATACAAATTCAGGGCTTCCTCCGACTAAAGCTTTTTTCTTTAAATTGGGAGCAAACGAAGAGCTTATAAAAATTGATAGCAATTAAAAACGAGATAAAATGACTCATGATGAAAAGTTAGATGCGATTCTGCATGGATTATTATCCCGAATTAGAACGAGGATAGAGAATAAGGGGATGGATGATGAAAGATTGACCATGCAATTTATCTGTAATGCTCTTTTTGAGAAGAAAGATTATGAACTTTGGGAAATTGAATTTTTAGAAAGAAGATTGCTTTCAGATGGTTTCATTGAACTAAAATCCATTGGAAATAAAGAGCTACCCCAAATAACGGATTTAGGAATTAAATTTATTCAAAATGGAGGATATAAAAACGAACGGTTTGATAAAAATATCGAAAAGGAATTACGCATTCAAAGTCTAAAAAATGCAAAGAAAAGTAATATTGCTCTTGTGATTTCAATTATATCTTTGTTGCTATCTGCCATATATACTATTGCTACGATACTCAAATGACAATTGGATTTCCGTACCTCTCCCCGTACCTCCAAAAAATAAAAAACTCCGAAAGTGTTATAAATAAACGACTTCGGAGTTTTTCGTGAGGTTCCTGGCGAACTCAATTCACTACTGAAAGTCAGACGGTTATATTCTATTTTATCTACTTTTCTCTATAATCTCTGCCTTCGGCTTTTTATTATAAGGTTCTGTTTGCTCCGCGGCAATACATAAAGATGAAGATTGGAATAACTTTTTTTTCGCGCGTTTCTTTTTACTTAATAAATCGACTCTTGCCTTAAGCTTTTCATTCTCCCTAGCCAAATCAACCGTTTCTTTTCTCAACTTATCAATCAAATTGATCGCTTCGTCTATGTTCACCAGCCTCAATTCTTGAGTATCGCGAAACATCTCTCCCGTTCCTCTCATAAGCCACTCCGCGCTAACATCCACATACGTGTCCAGTATTTTACTATATAATTCCGTGTTATTAGGCTGCCTAATGCCGCTATTGTAATTTTTGAAAGTCGTATATCCAAAACCGATTCTCTCACAGAAAGCTCTGGTACTTATACCATAATACTCTATCAACTTCAACACTCTATTAAATATACTTTCCATAATTACATTATTTAGAATTTATCTAAATAGACACATTCGTGTCCACTTTATCTAGTTTTTCCTTTTTTATATCCACGAATGTGTCTATATTCGCATCGTGCAAACAGAAATGCACGGTGAATTTATCAATAATTCGCTGATTATTAATAACTAACATTGTAAAATTTAATAAAATGGTACATACAGACCATCAGACGACTGGATTTGTAGACTACATGAAGAGCCTACAGACCCGCGAAAAAGTAGTAAAAGAGATAGCAAAAGCAACCTCTTCAAGCGTCACATCTGTGTATCGCTGGATTAATGGGCAAGTCACTCCTCCACCTCTCAAGCAGCAAATTATCGCTGACTATTTTAATGTGCCAATTGACTCTATTTTCCCGAAAATATGAGAGACGTTGAATTTTACTCTGACGACTCCGGGGAGATATATATCTCCTATCCGGACGGAACAACAAAGATGATCCGAGAGAATAGTAGGGAAATCATTGCCGATTTACTTTCGATGATATCGGATTTAAAGCCGGACACTTATGATAAGCTGATGGAGACTTATTCTCGATATAGCAAGAATAAGGTCTACTATGAGTTTAGAATGGTTCAGCGGTACATTCGCTGCAATTGGCCACGTTTTGACAGCAACAAAAAAGACATTGATGCAGACGGCCGCTTTAACAATGAAACATTCTTTTGCCCTATTCGCGATGAATGTCCGTTGTCTGGAATTGTTTGCAATTCTCCAGTTAGCACCACGCTTACCGAAAGAGAGAAAGAAGTCTTTGCTCTCATTGCTGAAGGACTACAAGCTGAAGAAATTAAAGATCGTTTATTTCTTTCCATCCATACCATTAACCGCCACCGCGAAAATATTAAGGTGAAGATCGGAGTAAGATCCGTTGCCGAAATGGTAGCCTGGTGGCACAAAAACCAACCGTTATGAAGAATATAGATGAAAAAATTAAGGCTATAAAGTTCATAGCCTTGTGTTCGATACTATTTATAATTACTGCCCTTCTACTATATCCTATCGTTGATTGGGCCTTAGAATATTACTGTTTTAAAAACTAACTTATATGAATATGAAAAGATGTACAATTAGTGAAATGGAAGCTGCAATGAACACGCGCGGCTTTATTATTGATCGAATCTTCTGCAATGATTCGAGAAAGGTGAAAAAAGTGGAAGGTCGCACTCCTGTTCAGGTTCCTGAAGGAGTCAGCGAGTATAAACCTCGTTATCACCGGATCCGGTGGGATGCACAAGGAAAAGCTTTTCGCTCTCGCGACAATCAGCGAGTACCGAAATACGATCTACAACTAAGCTAAAATGGAATCAGTAGCTCAAGATTTAGCTTGCTACCGTCTTGACAGCAGCACAGAGTGGATTGATAGATATGTGAAAAAGATAGGCTTTGATGGCATATACGAATACCAGGAGAAAGTCTACTCTGCTCTCAAGAAGCTCGGTAAAGGCCGGCACTACAATATTGAAAAAGATGTAGCTGCAGATATGCAAGAGCTTTTTATAAAGCTATCCTGCATGTATTTCAGGTATGATGGAGAGCTTTACTTCGAGGATGATTTCTCAAAAATTTATAGAAACAAACTTTAAAAACTTGATAAGAAATGGATAAAGTACAATTAAAAAGAGGAAATGAACTTCAAGAAATTATTGAAGAGTTAAGGACTAAAGTTGAAGCTGCAGAATCTGGCTTAAAATATCCTGAGCATGTTTCTATTAAGATACAGTTCAACGGATATAACCCGTATGATTTAGAAACGATCATGAAAGAAGAAGCAATCGCAATGTTTAAGCAGCATTATGAAAAGCTGCTTAAGGAAGCGGAAACAGAATTCGAAAGTTTGTAAAACAATAGAAATTATGGAAAAGTACTTTATAAAAATCGACGGGGGTATAAACCCCAAAAACAAGGCAGAGCATGAAGCTCATGAACTGGCATCAGGCATAGGAGATACCTTAGTGAACGGAGCTGACGCTATATCCAGCCTTGTAAAAGAGTTCGAAGTAGAACTCTCTAAAATCAATGCAGCAAACAAACGTTGCTCTGATATTAAAACATACACATGGGAGAATGATCATACCACAAACATCAGTGTGGGTGGGAATACCAACCGTTCAGGTGTGTGCTATCTGCGAATATATACTGTGAAAAATGAAATATAGCATGAAAAAGACTTGGACAGAGAAGGAGCTGGATATTCTAGCTTTAAATTATCCTACAACTAAACTTGGGGAATTGGCTCTCTTACTCCCAAACAAGACCAAGAAAAGCATTAAGTCCAAAGCTTTGCTCCTGAAGCTTCGGAAAAAAGAGAAACGCTTTTCTTTCAGCCCTGCAGATGTGACAAAGATTAAAGCATTGTTTTCTCATACTCCCTCTCAGAATATTGCAGACATGATAGGGTGCTCCGTTTATGCTATTCACAACAAAGCTTATCGGCTCGGGCTTAAAAAGGATCCAACGTATCTGAAGGAAACAAATAGAGTATTAGGGGCACAGCTCGCTTTAACGGGTTCTAAAACTCGATTCAGCAAAGGGCACACGCCAGCTAACAAAGGCAAAAAGATGGAAGAGTTTATGTCTGCAGAAATGATTGAACGTACCAAAAGTACACGCTTTAGAAAAGGACATATACCGTCTGGTCATAAGCCTATAGGCTACGAACGGATTGATAAAAATGGATATACTCTTATTAAGACTGAAGAGCCTAATGTTTTTAGACTGAAACATCGCATTTTATGGGAACAGCATTACGGCCCTATCCCTGAAGGATGTAATATTCAATTTAAAGATGGCAACCCTTCCAACATTTCAGTTAGCAATTTATACCTCATCAGCAAATCGCAGCAATTAAAGGAAGAAAACTCCATGTACGCTCGATATCCAAAAGAGGTACAAGACTTAATTAAACTGAAAGGCGCATTAAGTAGACAAATTAATAAAGTATCAAACTCTGATTAATATGGATTCAATAGAAAAACTTAAAAGCATGGTAAATAAGCCATTTCTATATAACAATGAAGAGGTTGTTATATTAGGCTTTTGTGACTGCACCGGAGACGATGGAGATGATATAGAAATCTTTCTGAATAATGGTAAGACGTTAATCTTCAACATGCATGAACTCATCACGAAGATAGAGCGGTTTCGGCCTATTACAAAGAATGTGATAATCGTAGCAAACGAAAAACTGAATCAAGTATCAACTGTCAATCCAACGATTTTGCAGGATATGAGGGATTTAGTTCTTTCCCAAATAAAATCCGTAAAAGATGATCCTGCTACTATCGGCCAAGCCAAACAAGTCTTTCAAGGAGTAAACACTCTGATTAATTTGGCTAAGACAGAACTTGAATATAGAAAATATATAGACCAAACATTAAAGCAATGAATAATAACAGAAGAAAGATAATACAAGGAATGAGAGATTCCATAATTGATCTACAAACGAAACTTGAAGAGGTTCAATCTGAAGAACAAGATGCCTATGATAATCTTCCGGAGTCATTACAAGATTCTGAAAAAGGCCAAGTAATGTATGATGCCCTCGATAATATTGAAAGTGCAATATCATCTTTAAATGAAGCGATGGAGTACTTAGATAATTCTATTCAATAACAAAGAAATTATAATTATTATGTTTGACAAATTTTTTAAAGCTGCTGCGAGATTGATAGTAGCAAAAAATAGTTCACAACCATCGATTATACAACTTCACTTCATGATAGGCTATAATCGAGCACAACGAATTATAGAGCAATTAGAAGATGCCGAAATAATTGGGAAAAGCCGAGGATACAAACCTCGCGAGATTTTGATAAAGGATATACCGACTTTGGAAAAACGATTAAACGAATTGCAGTTTGGGGAACAAATAGAGAATGAACCTTATTGGCCAAATAATTAATTTATGAATGAAGAAAAAGATGACATTAAGGTACACTGCCTAACTCGTAAACCGGGAGATCAAACCTTCTTTTTTACTAAAGATGAGAAACATTGCCTATGTATCGAATACCGATCCGAGTGGGATTTTGGAGACGGTTCACCGTCCGGTGCTCGATTATTCGAAATCGAAATCCACACAAATAACGCTTTCAAATTTCTGTATACACCTGAAATCCAGTTATCTGAAGTGCCTGAATGCATTATTGAGTTACTATCCTATTTAAAATAAATAAATAATCGGTCATGAAAATATACGTTGCAAGCAGCTGGCGCAATCAATACCAGCAAAAAGTAGTAGAACTACTTCGTCAATTGGGACACGAAGTCTATGACTTCATGAACCCACCGGCACGAACCGGATTCAAATGGTCTGAAGTTGATCCGAACTGGAAGAACTGGACATCGCCACAATGGCGTAAGCTCTTAGATCACCCTATTGCAAATGAGGGCTTTAATTCGGACTTCAATGCTATGAAGTGGGCTGATGCCTGCGTAATGGTGCTGCCCTGCGGCAGATCGGCCAATACGGAAGCCGGCTGGATGGCTGGCAAAGGGAAACGAGTTTATGTGTATTGCCCGGAAATGATTGAACCGGAGCTGATGTACAAAATATTTGATGGCATACTCTGTTCAGAAAATGAGCTGATTGAACAGTTCACACCTCACACCTGCATTGATTGCACTGCCTTTGGCGAATGCTCGCTGCAGGGAGCTAAAGCAGAGAGTGAGTCTTGTGAAGACTTTGAATTTTATAATAAGAAATTAGTAACCGAAAAAACGGCTTAATCATGGGTATGTCACATTGGACTAATACGGAAGAACAGTTTGTCCGGGACAATGCCGACAAACTGACTATATGGCAGATGAGTGATAAAATAGGCCGGTCATATACAGCCGTTAAATTATTCCTACACCGCAATCGCATTCCGGTGGGGACAACGGTAAAGCGGAATATGACGCTTGAACTCATCCGTCTAAAATATAAGAATCCGGAAGACTTCTCTCCATCTAAAGCCTTTTATAAGGCTTTGAAGTTCACCCCTCAACGGTGGTGGGACTTATATCTCGGAAAGAAACAAATTTCCGAAACTGAATATATCGCCTTGTGCGACTATCTGGGAGTCACTTTCTCGGAAGCCTTTGAAACTCGACAACTGACTTTTCTTGAAGATTAATAAGAATGGATAACAAAATCATAGAACGTATCAAGGACGCAAACGACATTGTAGATGTCATTTCGGAGTTTGTAACCCTGCGCAAAGCAGGAGTAAATTATATAGGTGTGTGTCCGTTTCACGCAGACACACACCCTTCCATGTCTGTCAGCAGAGCAAAGCAGATATATAAATGCTTCGTTTGCGAACAGGGTGGAGACGTTATAAACTTCGTTCAGGAATACGAGAAAAAAACATTTTCCGAGGCTTTGGCCTATCTGGGAAAACGCGTAGGAATAGACTACCAGCCGACAGATCTTACTCCGGAACAACAGGAACATAACAAACTTATTGAGAGCCTGCGTGTGGCCAATCGTGCAGCTGCCGATCATTATCACGAGCAGCTGCAGGAAGCTTCGGTTTATCTTAAAGGCCGCGGCTACGATCTCGAAGATGCTGCAGTTTGCAATACTCTCAATCTGTTTTGCGTAGGCTTTGCCCCTAAAGGCAATCTGTTTAAAAAGTGGGCTTCCAGTGCCGGGTATGCTCACAACAAGCTGCTTGCTGCAGGACTTCTCAAGCAAGGCGAGCGTGGCAGTTATGATGCCTTCCAGGACAGACTTTTATTTCCTTTTTTCGATCTCCATGGTAACGTTGTCGGATTTACCGGCCGGTTGATTGAGCCGAAGGAAGGAAGCCCCAAATACAGTAACACCGGAGACACGCTGCTATTCACAAAAGGAAAGCATATCTATGGTTTGTACCAGGCTAAACAGGCTATAGCTAGGATGGGATTTGCGTATCTAGTAGAAGGTCAAATGGATGCCTTATCTCTTCATCTTGTCGGTGTGTCCAATGCCTTTGCCGGGTCCGGGACAGCCTTTACAGAGGAGCAAATAAGAACGGTATCCCGTTTTACGTCCGATATCGTATTAGCCTATGATGCTGACAGTGCCGGCATTAAAGCCTCGCTAAAACATGCGGAATCATTCCTGCGACAAAAGTTCAACATCAAATGTGTGACGCTTCCGGACGGACAGGATCCGGACAACATCGCTCAGGAGATGAAAGCTGATACAGCCAAATATCTCGTTAACAACACGGTCGATTTTGTGACCTACTTCTACAATGTCCTGCTAGGCAGTGACCTCGATGTAGATCACAAAGAAGAGGTGCTGAATGAGATACTCAAGCTTATCGGCCAGATTGAAAGCGAAACGAAGAGATTGGAATATTGTCGATTATTAGAGAAGCTGTCTGATAATAATTTAGAGGTGTTACGGAAACGCTCTTCTTCTATTTATAATCAGCTCCCGGCTCTTCCGGATCATGCTCAAATGGCAGATGGAATATACGGTCTTGATGCATTGGAAGATGTAGCAGACGAAGATGAGGACTGTTTTCTCACTGCGGATTACGATACCTTTCTCAAAGCTTACGGAGAGAGCCCTACGGTCTATCTAAAAGGAGTGTTAACCAGGACACAGGTTCAGGAGCTTCGCCGTGCGCACGGCCAGTTCTGCACTAACTATGCAGAGCTGGGTCTAACATCAACCGGACAAGAAAAAGACTTTACAGCCTCTCTTGTGGCCTGTACTCGTGCAGGAATGACTGTCATGGTAGAAAGCGAATCTACAGATACAGAAGATGATGAAGAGGCAGAAGAACAGGCCAATACAAAAAGAAGGCTTCGCTGTGGTATCAGTCCTGCTGATAGAGACACCTTTATCAACTACTACGTGTATATGCATTGCTCCTTTCTTGCCGGATATGGGGCTGATCGAACGCCTTTTATAGAACGCTGTGCCGAGCTGATCAGTTATTGTTCAGAATCGCAACGCCAGGTCAATATGGACTTATTTAAGTCTTGGCTAGGCCTTACTAAATCGGCTTTAACGGCTATCTTAAAGCCTTATCTGGACAAACAGAAATCGCGCATTGCCATATCTTCGCAACGCCAGGATGATCTTGACGATTCCTTGGTAGAGCTGGATCCGGAAGAAGAGATACCCTTGTATGTCAAGGAAAGCAAGGAGTATTATGAAATGTACCGGGAAAAGAACTATTACCCTCGCCTCAATAACGAAGGCGAACCGGTGTGCTACGTCTTTGTTGAAAACAGACAAAGCCGGCCGGTGGGAGATTTTTATATGGAACCGCTGCTGCATATCTACAGCGACAATAAAGACGAAAACAAGCGTGTGGTTCGCATCAACCGCCGATTCTATAAAAAGCCTCTTTACGTGGAGCTACCGTCAAAAGCCTTCACCAAGCTTTCCACCATGGAAGATGAACTTATTATGCTAGAGGCCGTAAACTTCTGCAATGGAGACGATAAGCAGTGGCGAAAAATCAAAGAATACATGAGTAGACGCTATGTCTATTGCACCGAGATCACTACCTATGGCAATCAGCAGGAAGACGGTATGTCCGTCAAAGAAGATCAGAACTTCTTTGCCTTTTCAAACGGCATCTACCACCAGGTTAATGACGAATGGCTGTTTGAGCCGGTTAACGAGCTCGGCATTGCAGTTCACAACAAACAGAACTACTACCTACCGGCATTCAGTGCTATATATGCCGGAAGCGGTCGGAAAAACGATAAATACGAAATTATATCAACCCTTATGTATCGGGATATCCCATCTGCCAAACAAGTCACTTTCGAGACGTGGGCCAGTCTGATGGATCAAGTTTATAAAATCAACGACAACGGTAAATGGGCATTACTTTTCTCTATCATGTGCGCTTTCCGGAGCAATATACACAGCCTAGACCGACTGTTTACCGCTCCCTTCTTCATGGGGCCTATGTCTTCCGGAAAGACACAGATTGCTATCTCTATCCGCTCCCTATTTATATCTCCAAAGGTTCCCATCTTTAACTTGAATATCGGAACAGACGCTGCCATGAGCACACTAATGGGCACCTTCAGAGACGTGCCTGTAGTGCTAGACGAATACAACAACAAAGACATTTCTGATATCAAGTTCCAGGCACTTAAAGGTATCGTATATGACGGTGACGGCCGACAAAAGCGGAAAGGTACCGGCAGCAAGGAAATTGAGAATGATAAAGTATATGCTCCTGTCGTAATATGCGGACAGGAAACACCGCAACGTGATGATAATGCCCTGATGAGTCGTATCATTGTGTGCGAAGTTCCTAAGCCTTCAGGCCCACGTAGCCGCGAAGAGATTGAAATATTTGAAAAGCTCAAAGAAATAGAGGATCCGGACAAAGTAGGACTGAGCAACGTACTGCTCGAGATACTGCAGCTTCGGCCCCTGGTGATGAAGCATTTTAAGCGAATGAAACAAGTGTGCTACATGGAGCTGAAAGATGCCATATCCAACGTAGGCGAAATAGACCGACTTATGAAAACGGCTTCTTTGTTCCTGGCCACCTGCAAGCTTTTAGAAGAGCAAACTACGCTGAAGCTTCCATTCACATATAAAGAGTTCTTTCAAATAGCCATCGACAAAATAAAGAGCCAGGTAGAGTTAATTAGCAAGTCTGATAAGCTGGCCACCTTCTTCAAGGCCATGGACGTAATGATTGATACCAAGGCCGTATTGCAAGGCCGTGAGTTCTCTATCGAAGAGAAACAGAAGCTCACCATTACACTCTCTAAAAAAGAGAAAAAAGAGGTTGTTTTGCCTCCTGCTACCCGCGTTCTCTACCTGCGTGTAAGCAATATATATTCGCTATACACAAAGTCTTCCTACAATAAAGAAGAGACTACGCAAAGCACGATTGAACAAAATCTCCGCTCGCACCCGTCATATCTCGGTTCCGTGTCCGGGAAACGTTTCGATTGGAATGAGGTAGCAGAAGTACCTTCCGGAGAATTTACCGGCACAAACGAAGAAAGCGGTGATCCTCAATCAAAAGCAGACAACCGCGTAACCAAACGCCTGGTACCGTTCGGCATCAACACCAGTTGTATAGCTCTAAATTATAACATCTTTAGAGATTTATACGACATCGATCTAGAACGAAAGTCAAGCCAGGAAAACAGCAACAATAACGAGACGGAAGCACAACCGCTCCCGTTCTAAATATTAATCAATTAAACAATTTATGAAAATGAAAACAACGGATGAAAAAGCAGGAGAGTTTTCCGCTTCTCTTAGCAATCAAAGCGGGACATACGCTAAAGGCGAAATTGAAACGGCCTTTGTTTGCGGATATAATAAAGCCTTAGAAAAGATAGGCCCTAATGCTTTAGCTTGCATCATGGAGCGTAAAAGACAAATTGAAATGGAAGGTTTTGATTTAAAAAGGGATGATAGTTACACAGACGAGGAACTCCCTGGTCTTGCAGCTTCTTATTTAATGGCTCCCCTTTATAGAAAAACAAAGGTGATTCCTCCCTATTTCCCAAGAAGATGGGACTGGTCTTGGTGGAAACCAGCTAAAGATAATTCTGTAAAAGAACGACTCCGGGAATTGAGTAAAAGCGGTGCTCTTATATTAGCTGAGATGGATCGACTCGTGAGAAGCGAAAATAATGTCGAGGTCGAGGACTATAGTAGATATGGTCACACACTCTTCATCTCACAAGACGAATACTACGCAATCAAAAACTCTATCAGCTCTATTCATCAAGTAATAGGAGCGTTTAACCATGAAGGCATGGCTAAAACCCGTTGCCTTGAAATGGCTGAAAAGCTTGAAGGGCTAATAAAAAGATATGAAAGAGGAATAAACCAATGAATGAAGAAGACTTAAAGCTGGCAATTTCGGCCTTTAGACGGGCCTGTCCTCATAGAGGGATATTGACACATCTCGATGGTACCACCTCTACAGAGAATTGTTGGGACTATGACTGTAAAAAATATGATTACAAATGTAGAGAGCGCATTTGTCGCCGTTTACGTGTATTTATAAATATTATAAAAGAACCAAAACAGTAAGACTATGGATAAAGCAAAATTGACTCTACACATGGAGCTAATAGTAGATAAAAATAGCGAGGTAATGATTGACAAATTTGTGACCAACGAATGGCCAGCTGATTTATTAATGTCCGTTTCTGCAGAGATGTCTAAGAAGATAGCCGATTATTATCGTGAACGAAAGTCAAGCTAGGAAAGCAGCAACAATAACGAGACGGAAGCACAACCGCTCCCGTTCTAAATATTAATCAATTAAGTAACTTATGATCATGGGAAAAAAAAGCTTTTTTACTGAACAATTTTATGCTAATCCAACTCTAACGCTGGAAATCTTAAACAAATTAGTTGAAGGAAATTACGTGGCTGATAGAGATATGATTCAACACGGAACATACCTCTTTATGGAAGTTTTTGAAAATGACGAGACAAAAGAAATTCTTTCGCAGGTTGTATCCGATCTTACTGCTTATAAAAAATACAATGCCGAAACATTTATTGCGGATGAAGAAACAGAAATAAGTTTGTGTGCTCTTCAGGATGAACATTCTAGATTCTTTGGAATAGGGGAAAATATTGTGTGGAATCCTATATTTAAAGAATTTGAAATATGAAAGCAACAGAATTAATTAAGAACTACAGCTTTGCTTCAGGCTGTATCCTCGATATGCTGAGCTATTTAGATAGATCCGCAATAAATTAATAAACAGAAATAGCCTTGGGCAGGCTTTGTAGAACCCGATATAGTTATGGAAAATAAAGTTTCAGAAGAAGAATATAAAGTAGGTGATAAAATTCGCTTCGTTGAAGAAAAGAGGCCATATATTATACAAGCGCGTAATGCCAGATTCCTAATTTGCACAAAACCCTTTAATTTGAAAAGCTCCGTTATGTACACAATAGTAGATTTAGAAGAGAATATAAGAGGAACTGAAAATTTAGTATTTGGAATGGGTTTTGAAAACAAGTCTTTGTGCGAAGAAGCATTAAAAAGACTCTCATCTAGAGAGACAGAGGTGAGCCACAGAAATAGAATAGCATTAAACATCGATAAAAACAAAAGAAATATAGGCAAAAATGAAACTAACTTTAAACTGGGATTATGCTCATGGTGAGTTTGATACCAAAACAATGAAACTGATAGACTGTTCAGCAAGGGCTTCCAAATATGAAGAGGATGCTGCTTTGTGTATTTCCGATGGAATGAACTTCGCTATTGCCAATATTCATTTGGGTGATATCGAAAGTTCAAATGCTCTTTGCGCAGAGATTGTGAGACGATTTAATGAATTTCCAGAAGACTTGAAAAGATGAATATACCTAATAGTCTAAAGCTATCATAGTATTATTGAGCGGTGTTCACCAGTCCGGATTGAACGCCGCTCAATCTTTTATGTACCCCCACGCCGAAAGGGGTATTATTGCAAACATACCGAATGGGGTATCCTTTCCCTTCTCATCCAACTCTTATTTTTACATCCCCCGTACCCCCTGACTTAAAAAAGGAACTTAGAAAAAGAACGCGCGAATTGAAAGAAAAAAAACGCAAACTACCGTCCAACAGTCCAACAGTCCAACAAACGGTTTTTCTTTCAATCCATAGATAAAAGATAATAAGCTCATATATAGTATATTATATAATTTAAAAGAAATAATATATATATAATACATGTTGGACTGTTGGTTTTTGTTGGACGGTGTTGGACTGTTGGTTTTTGAGGGTTCTTTTCGTTTGTGGACACTTCACCTTCTCCGTCCAACAAAAAGACTGCTTTTCCCTCTTTGTTGGACGGAAATATGAGCGTCCAACATTCATTTTTAAGTGCTCACATTTGTGTATATCATTAACAATCAATATCTTTACACTTTATAAGAGCCGCGTGTTGGACTGTTGGACGGTTGGACGGAAAAAATACGCAAAAACTCTATTCACAACGAAAAACGGAAAAAGCTATGATGGTTACGAAAATCACGATAACACCCTATCTCGTGGAATATCTCTTCGGAAAATTCAACAATGGAGCGGAAGAACCTATCCATTTTCCTGATGACTCCGATATATACCACGTTATCTGGCAGCTCATGATGAAGCGGCCTAAAGATTCCTCTTTTGTAGATACCGGCAATTTGCCTATTTACCTGCCTAACAGACGCGAGGGCAAAGATCCTAAGACGTATAACTACCTGTCGCCACGCTCGGCAGATATCATAGAAAAGCATGTGAAGCGAATGTTTAATGAAGAGCTTCGCTCGCAGCTCTCAGACAATCGTGAACGTGGCCGGATGTATCAAGATATAGAAGTAGTTCATCAATTCGTATGCAACTACGGAATTGAATCTATCAGCGAAGATGCCTTGCTGAAAAACTTCTATCGCTGGCGTGAAAACATCCGGAAAATGCGCACGAGACGCAATTACGAAAGAAGGTTAAATAACGTCGGAAAAATGTCCGACCAAAAGGGCTGTTTTGTCCGCTAACGTGGGAAAAAATGTCCTGCCTGTGGCGTAAAAACGTCCTACCTATGGCGAACTTACTGATTTACAAATGTTTAAAACGTTAATATCATTAAAAATATGAGAGAGCTATCAACCATTATTCGGGTTCATCACCTAGAGCTTAATAAAGACTATGAGTTCCTTGCCGATAAATTCACTTTTACCCCTACCGCATCCGATAGCGATGCCGGCATAAGCTATGATTGTTCGCTCCAAAAAACGATAGAGCTGCCTGGAGCTGATTCACTCCGTCAGTTCTCTCAGCCACAACGATGTATCGTCACATTTACGGACTCTTCCGGACGCAATATAAAAGTAGGTTCTGCTGACATTCCTGCTCGAATATCAGTTAACCCCTATTTATCTGCCGCTCAAATAACCATTAGCTGCCGGCAGATTAATTCTCCATATATTATGTAGTGATACATTTTTTCTGTTTTTGTTTTTTTCATGTTTGTAAGTTTGGGGCCTATATATAATGTATATAGGCCTTTTTTATAAGCATTCTGCCCATATTACGTCCTTCACGGGCCTACTTCCGCCAGCTATCTTTGCTTAAAAGAAATTCAATGAAGCTAGCGGCACTACAACAAATCATGCTATCTACCTCTCCGTTGCTGATATCCGGCAATGGCTATACTCGTTATATGATGGAAGCTTTCCCTATTGTTAGGGACACGAGCACTCCGTCACTATCCTCATATAAAGAGTTGGCACAAGTTGAAATGAAGGAACTCATTAATCAGTATGCGCTTTCGGACATTCCTGAAGTATGCCTAACAGATGACTATGTATCAGAAGAACTTCCTTCCTGCTCAATAGCTTATTATCGTATTTTTGGTTTTATCACTTCCGCTTGCCGGTGGTGGTTTAATAGCAAGCAACTGGAACTCGATCTGCTAGCTGCAGATAAGAATCCTCAAATAGCTTGTCACTTTTTGCATATCAATTCTCCCGGTGGTGAAGCCTGGTACCTGGATCGTCTTAGCGAAACAATGCGCCAGCTACAGAAGCCTGTGTTCGCACTTATGGAACAGGTATGCGCTTCAGCAGCCTATTATATAGGTTGCCATGCACAGAAAATTGCCGTATTAACACAAAACGATCAGATCGGCTGTATTGGCACGATGGCCAGCTTCGTCTCCTTTGAAGAGTATTACGCGAAACTCGGCATCAAACAAATTCAGGTACATGCAGATCAGTCCGATCTAAAAAATAAAAAGTTTGATGACCTGCTTGCCGGAAAACCCAAGCAATATATTCAAGACATGCTAAATCCGCTTGCCGCACAGTTCATACAAGAAGTGCGAGACATGCGGCCTAAAATAAAGCCACTTCCTGATGATGCTCCGGTACTCCGTGGAGAAACATTCTCCAGTGCTGCAGCAATAGATCTCGGACTGGTAGATAGTATAATGACATTCCCCGAAGCTGTGCAAACCGCACTCAGCATGGCAAAGGATTATGATTCATTGGCTAACAATATGAAAAAGGCTCTCAAATTTATCTAATATAATTCACTCACTATGAGAAAGAAATTTCAAAAACAATTTAAGGAAGTTCTCGCTGCGTTAGGCTTTTCCGATCGTGCAAAAAAACCGAAAGGAGATCCGGAAGCGTTAGCCGATAACGACTGGAAAACTATCTCTGCCAAATACGAAGAGATGTTTAAAAGCGACTTCCTGGAAGATCTTAATTCGGCCAATGCTGAAGTAACCGTAAGCGAAGAGAATGTTAATTCCGCTTTGAACATTCTTAATAGCGCAATGGGTACTCCTAAAGCAACCGGAGAAGATACTCCTTCCGCTCAAGCAGATGGTGCATCAACCAACAACAGCGGAGAAGGAGATGAAGGCGGTGCTACAAACACTGTAAAAACGCCTACTAATGCAGCCAACAGCGGAGAGCAATTGATCGTTGCAGCTCAAAAAATGGCTGAGGTATTTCAGAAAGTTACTGCTCAGGCCAACCCTGACAAACCTCAGGTTGCCATTGCCGGTGGCCCGGTAGCTGTTATTGGTATGGGAGATAAATCTAAATACCTTTTCGGCATTGAAAACAGCATGTTCGACATGACTAAGAGATGGAATCAAGTTACAGCTAATCCTGTTGTTGCAACGTCTACTCCTTCTACTGACGAACAAACTGCTGAGTTTTCCCGTGCCGTTGTTCAATTTGCCGGTTCGCTCCGTCAGCGTTATGCTTATCTGCATAGCAATAACCTACTGGGTGATCCCAAGCGTTTGGCAGCCGGTGAGTTTAGTACCAATTATGATGGTATTGCTGATGCCAAGGTAGGCAATCAGTTTGTGATCCGCCGTCAGGATGCATTGATAGCTCGCGTATTGCTTAAACGCGATGTTACTCAGTACTTCCCCGTTCGTTATGGCATCCAGGATCACGACCTTATCTTCAATGCTTTCTTCCAAGAAGTATCTCAGGCTTATCAAATAGGAGAGATCTACAAAGGTGGAATGAAGATTGAGCCTGAAATGGGCTATGTAGACGATGCTATGATTAAGATGATCTTCGGCCCAATGAAGGAGATCGAGCGTATGTATATCGGCTATTTGAACAAAGAAGGTTCCGATCCAATCAAATGGGGAATGATCGAATTCTGCGTACTCAATTCTTTAGAGGCTGCACAAACCGAGCAAAATAAACGCCGCATTCGCGGTCTTTATGTTAAGCCCGAAGCTGGTGTTGCCGGATCTTATCTTACTGCCGGTACTGGGCTTCTTTACACACTTATCCGCTATTATCATGAATTGAAAATCAAACTCCATGAAGATAGCAGCTATAAAGCCTATACTGAAGCCAACATGCTTGATGCCGTTCAGGAGTTTTGCAGTGATGTAGTTTTATCTGTAACCGAAGATACTGACCTTGACAACCATGTGCTGTATCTTAACAGATTGCATCAGCCCTGGTATATTAAGAATATCCGTTCTAAGTATGGTAAAGACACCGACTTTAGCGGCCCTGACGGATTGTTAAACAAGGTTCCCGATACCAATATTAGTATTATCTGGTTGCCTTATCTATCTCCTAAAAGCTGCTTAATGTTCATGCAGGTTCCCGGAAATATCCAAATGCTAGAATTTGTGCCCGGTGAAATGCTCGGCATGAAGATGGAACAGCAAATGGAGATGGTACGCGGCTGGAGCACTTGGAAAGAAGGTTGTTCTGCCGGCTTCGTTGGCCGTAAGTTTGCTACCAAGGCTGCTTTAGATGCCAATGCTTATGAATGGCAGCAAATCTTTATGAATAAGCCATCCGTAGCCCTTGCTGCTGATGCTACAACCGTAAATGCAGCTGATGGTTTCTGGTTTGAGACAATAGCCAATACGGCGGCTACTGCTCTTACTGATATCACCGGAGCTAAAGTTGGAGTAGCTTACCTTATAGAGTGTGGATCTGCAACCAATGCAACCCGCATTGCTAAATCCGGTAAATTCTCTAAAATATCCGAAGCTTATACTCCTACAGCAGTAGGTGATTATATCATGGTTATTTTGGATTCCACAGGCAATTTCTTGGAATTGGAACGCTGTGTAGGTGGTACTCGTACCCTCAACGCGGCTCTTCAACCCAACATACCGGGCGTACGTTGATCCGTTTTTTCATTTTCATAGGTTTAGTTTAAATCCAGGGGCCGGGTATATTGCCCTGCCCCTTTTTAATTCATTTTAAAACGATTTTTTTATGAAAGCAAAAAAAATAAGTAACCCTTTTAAGAAGGGAAACCGTTATGCAAACAGCAAAGGAAAACAGTTTCTGCTGTCTATCCTTACTTTGTTCGCCGTTGTCTTTACCATCTTTTTGGTGCAAGAAGCCAGTGTTGCCTTAATGGGCGGACTTGGTACCACACTCTTTGCCTCAATGGCCATCATCGGCAATATTGATGATGTTTCCGATCGTTACACTAGTGGCAATGATATTGCCTATCAGGTATATCTTATCAATCGAAAACAGATAGATCCTTCCGTTGCTTTTCCGAGGGCAAACGCCAACAGAGAGGTAGGCACAGTACCAATGTTGGATGGCGAATACATGCACTATTTTGAATCGCATACCAAGCCTACGTATGTGGGTACAGGCGAGAAAGGAGATGTAACAACAACCGGCACAAATACCGTCTCCTGGATTATGGGAGGAAACCGCATTAACTTACTCAATTTTATTGAAGAGTTTGCCGGAGATAAGTTTGTCCTCATATTTAAGGAGATGAGTTCCGGACAGTGGTTTATTATAGGAAGCTATGATGATCCTATGGTATTGAGCAATTATGAGAATAAGCACGATGCCGATGGCCGTTATATCACCTTCACATTTACGCGTAGCTCTATTTTCCAGCCGTTTATTTACGCCGGTAGCATAGTTACCGTTGCACCTGGCACACATACCGCAGGTGCTACAGCTTTAGCCATTACCAAGGGAGTAGATCAATACGGCATCCCTGGCGGAAGCGCAGCTACTTATGCCATTGCTACCGTTAGCGGACTAACAGCAAACGATAAGGGCCGTTACATTACTCTTATTGGTAAAGGAGTGACCAATGCTGCAACCGTGGCAGACAACGCAACCTTTGTACTCGAGGACGGTGCCACATGGACGGCCAGTGTAGGCAGTCGTATCACTTTCCGCGTAATGGATACCTCTACTCTGGTGGAAGTTCCCGGAAGCCGAGAACAAGCCTAGTATCAACCGGCAGGGGATCAGCTCCCCTGCCTAACACCTATTGATATGTCATATAGCTATAAAGAAAAACAAAAGCATTTCAATGACCTTCGCGAATGTCAGGAGCACGTCCAGGCTGATATTGAATTGCTTGAAAAGAAGTCTCCGGCACACCCTCAGCTGACTTCATACAAGCGTGCTCCGGAAAGAAAGCTCAACGAGGTTTTGTATGAGTTGCTAGACTTTGCCACTCGCGAAGAAATAGTTTCAAACAGAAGATCATACAAGTCTCCCGAACAGCTTGCTGCTGAAGAAGAAGCCGAAAAGGAAGCTGCTGAAAAAGCTGAGAAGAAAGCCGCTAAAGAAGCCGCACGTCTTGCTGCTGAAAAAGCTGAGAAGAAAGCCGCTAAAGAAGCCGCACGTCTTGCTGCTGAAGAAGCTGAGAAGAAAGCCGCTGAAGAAGCTGCCCGTCTTGCCGCTGAAGAAGCTGAGAAGAAAGCTGCTGAAGAAGCTGCCCGTCTTGCCGCTGAAGAAGCTGAGAAGAAAGCTGCTGAAGAAGCTGCACGTCTTGCTGCTGAAGAAGCTGAGAAGAAAGCTGCTGAAGAAGCTGAAAAGCATGAGAGCTTACAAGAGGAGCATGAAACTCTGAAGGAAGAGCACGAAGCCTTACAAGAAGAAAACGAGGACTTGCAAGCAGCGAACGAAGAGCTTCAGGAGCAAACCGAGGCCTTGCAGGAAGAACTTGCTGAAGAGAAAAAAAAAGAGCCGGTGAAAGCAGGGGCCAAAGCAAGCGGAAAGAAGAAGAGTACCCCCAAATAAAGTGGGATAATCTAGATAATGCGGACGTGCAAACTGCTACGATCATCTACAATGATCGTATCTATACACACCGCAAAATGTTGCAGCTCGACGAAGTGCTCGATGCAGAACCTACCGAACGGGATGTCAAAGAAATGGCAGAACTCCGTATCCGTAACCTGCTCGCCTTTGATGAGCTGCAATCGTTTAACGACAATGCTTTCTTTCTTTATAAGCATCCTCTTATAAAGAATAACTCAGAGCGGATGGAGCTTGAAGCCCTGCTTCGTAGCAATCCGGATGAGTTCTTGCGGAAGCATCGTTGTGCTCTGGACAACGTAAGACGCTATGAAGCCTATATACGAAAGGCTGATCGAAAGAAAAAGCGCGCTTCAGACCGACTCTTGCTAGAGAAACACCGCGAACGTGCGGCTATATTCAAAACCATTTTAGAATCAAAAATGAATCAAAATGAATAAACCTATCTCACAATCAGACGTCCTTCCCGATATCTATCTAGATGACGTAAGACGCTATGCTGCTTCAGGCATGACTCCCGATCGAATAGCCTCGTTGCTTGAGTTTACAGGACTTACTCGCACGCTGTTCCTTGAGCGAGTAAGCAATCCGGCCGATGTTTATTGTCAATGCTTCCACGATGCTCAGGCAGCCCAGAATTCTACTATTATGGAAAAGCTTCGCGAAAAAGCCGAAAGCGGAGATATGGAAGCAATAAAAACATTCTCCGAGAGTCAACAGGACATGACCTCTCTTGATTTAAGACATAAACTATTTGGCGTATGACCGATCTTGAAAAAGTTGAAAAGATACATCCCGATCTCATTGCTGCTTATCTTAATAACGGCGAGTGTGACGGCATACCCAAGGACATACAGGCGTTCTTGAGTCAACTGGGGTGGGCCGCTGAGATATACGAATATGAGCGTAATATCAGCCGCGCGGCGCGTACACTCCGCAAACGCATTGCAGCCACACAGCAGATATCACTCGATGTTCGCACTTGCCAGGCACGGATTTACTCTGCTATCAACTATTTCAATATCGACAATAACGTCTCCCTGCAGATATGGGAAAGCGACTATGCCAACAAATTTGAGGACATAGCCAAATATTCTATATCAATAAACGATCCTAAAACGGCACTCAAAGCCATGGAGCGTGCACGCGAATGTCGCAACCGCGCGGCTGCCGTGGCAGAGTCTGCCCGTGACCTGGGCATCATCTTCCTGATAGATCCTAAGATTCGTCCGGAAGACATGGGATATGAAAGCAAGTCACTCAAAGAGATTGCAACAAAAAGCAATGAAGGTTTCTACATCAAGCTTATCAATGAACTGAAGATAGACTCTGCTGAAAAGAAGCGTCTGTTGCGTGATGCCGATATTCAGGAAGCGGAATTCGAGGAAATGAATGAAGAATAATATGGGAATAGAATTATATAGTCAGTCTTCCGGCTCATTATCTTCAGCGGAATCTACCTTCGATGCAACCAAGACTTTTGAACGCTATTACATGAATAGCGTTCAGACGGTGGCCAATATTATCGATCCGAATGTTTTGGTTGCTGAGTTGGGCCGTGGTACCGGAAAAACGGAATGTATCATGACTCCGCGAATATTGCGCGTGGCCAACGCCATGCCTGGCGAACTGGCTTACCTGGTGCATAAAACATTCGTTGCACTCATCACGAACGTGTGGCCCAACATTCAGGCTTCCTTCAGCCGTAACGTGATGGTAAACGGCAAGGTGCGCCCAATCATGGAGTATGGCGTGGACTACATCGTAGGCGAAGGGAAAATCCCTAATCACTTCCGCCGTCCGCGATATCCCATTACCGACCCTAAGCATAGCGTTCTCTTCAGGGACGGTTTCCATCTCAAGCTAGTTAGTTCAGACCAACCGGAGTCTGTAGCCGGTGGTAATGCGGTTCATGCTTTTATCGAAGAGATGAAGCATAACAAAGGCGAGAAACTAAAGAGCCGGCTATTCCCTACTCTGCGTGGCGGTTCGGCCGAAATACGGAAGTGCTTCTATTACCAGGGCATCACTGCCGTAAGTGATACTGCACGGGTAGATTTGGGTGAAGATGACTGGTTTGAGAGTTACGAAAAAAACACCAATCCGGAACTGGAAGCCGAGATCATGACCGTGGCACTACACCTCAATGCAGCTCTATACAAAAGGTATTTGCTACTGGATCAGCAGAGAAACATTGTTAACCCGGTAGAACTTGAGCGTATGCGCCTGGAGCTGCAACGCTGCGACAGGATTATAAAGACGTGGACTCCACGCCTGGCAGACATGCGGCGTAACTGCACTGTCTATCTACGTACTAGCTCTTTCTGCAACAAAGACATCTTAGGGCCAAAGTTTTTCAAGACTCAGCTTGAGACACTCGATATTGACGAATTCCTTTCTTCCATCTGTTCCATTCGCCACAAGGCAGTAGTGAACCGCTTCTTTGCCAATTACGACAAAGCCAAGCATCAATACTCCGATGGCTACAGGTACTCTTCCATACTGAAGCTAGATCTGAAAGATAAGTTTATCCTCACAGCCAGGTACCTAAAGAACTACAATCCGCATGATGAGCTTCTTGTGGGTTATGACCCTGGACACTTCAGCTCTATGGTTGTAGCTCAAGAATCCGACTACGGCAGGCGAATGCGTGCGCACAAAGAGTTCTGGGCGTGCTATCCGGATGAACAGCCGGAGCTGGCACGACAGTTTTATGAATACTTTGGCGGTGATGCCGTAAACAAGCGGATCATCCTTTACCCCGACCGTGCCGGAAACAAATCTCGTGAAGAGCTTGAACAGATCACTACGGACAGCCGGCTGATGAAGCGCGAGCTGGAGAGCTACGGCTTTGAAGTGCAGCTCATGAACGAAGGACAGGCCACTGTGTACCACTGGCAGCAATTCAAACTATTACTCCTTATTTTCGGAGGTCGTAGCAATGCCTTGCCGGAAGTTCTGGTAGATGAGAACGAATGTCCGTCACTCTGTTCGGCCATTCAGCTCTCACCGCTCAAGAAAACCGAAGGAAAGATAGAACTTGACAAGTCCAGCGAAAAGAAAGTGCCGTTGCACAAGCAAGCAGCACTCACCACGCAGCTGCCTAGTGCGTTTATTTACCTGCTTTGGGGACGCTACGGCGAGAAAGTTTTGAGCGATTTGTCTTCAATCCCGGACAATCTGCCGGACAATATCTATGTATAACGATCTGTTTTCATAGAATAACTCACGCAAAAAGCACAATAATAGGTGGTAGTTGGAAACAACCTACCCTGTAAACGGCGGAACGTCAAGCGATTGACCCTTCCAAATTAAAACGAAAAAATCCGCTCACGGAACCGCCTGCCCGCACCGCTGGGAGTTCGATCTGCGCGGCACCCCCTTCGGAAAGCAGGGAAATATGACGGAACAGCGGTGCAAAATAATTACATACTTTCGTCCTTTCGTGCGCGCAATGAAACTCCGATCTTCGAGGTATGGAAGCAATGACAGGCATAGAGGCAATGCAATGGGCCAGGGAGATAAGCAAGGTGCCAGAAGGAACCTTCACCCTGGCTTACTACCCCTACTCGCGCAAGCGCAATGAAGCAAGCCCGGAGCTCAAGGTAGTAAAGGGTTGCAAGTGGCGCACGCAACTGCCCAAAGAACTCTTTGATATAGATGGAGAGAACCTTCTGCTCTATACCAATGCAGCCGGCGAACCTAAGATGTGCTACCGTATCCTTATCCGCTATATGGGCTTTCCTAATGACGGATATAAGCTGCATAAGATTGATTGGTTAAGAAGTAAACATAAGCTATGAGTAAAGAAACAAATATTCAAACCCTCGGCAACCTTGGTATCTATGCTGACAGTGGCAATGTATTTGCCTTCAGCATGGGCGATCGGCCTGCCGGTATGCCATTCCCCGGACTGAACGATTATAGTTCGGTGCTGCCCTATTGCGACATGCAGTGGAGTACAATACAAGGCTTCAACATATTGTGGCGTGGCATCAACAATGCCAAGTGCGAAGAGATTGAATCGGATATCAAGCAGAACAGGCTATTGCCTCGGCTTATCAAGAAACAAACGTCTATGCTGTATGGCCAAGGTATTATGCCCTATATGCCTACGCTAAGCGAGGACGGCAAGTATAGTCGCAAATGGATGCAGATACCGGACGTGACGAATTGGTTGGAGTCTTGGAAGAGCAACGGGATGGAAACAGATCACCGGGAATTTGCGAAGACGTGCATAAAGAATTACTATACCTTTGGAGACTTCTTTGCTAAGTTCCGCTTCTCTGCCGGAAAAGCTTTCGGAGTGGGCCGTCCGCTTGCAGGGATAGAAGCTCTTGAAAATAAACTTTGCCGACTGGCCACTATGCGCAAAGACGTGGCATATAGCCTGATATCATATAGCGATTTCCGCCAGGTGGCAGTGGGCAAATGGAGTTACGGCAATGGCAACTTCCTGTTCTATCCACGCTTCCGGATGGATGAAGTAGACAGCTATAACTTTGCTGCTATTGGCCATTTCCGCGAGAAGTCTGTAGGCGAATTCTACGGTGTGAACGAAACGCACTCGGGCACGCAACCCTACATCAAAGGCAGTAACCAAACGGCCAGATATATCAACTCCTTCCTCAAAAACTCTTTGGCCGCCAAGAAACATATTAAAATACCTAATATGTGGCTGGAAAGCAAGCGCGTTCAAATTCAAAAAATTTGCGATGAAAACAAGAAGCGTGCTTCAAAAGGAGATGCACAAATCCTCTACAACAACATCGAAGTAGGTAGCGAATACAAAGAGTCTACCTTAATAGAATACATCGCATCTGAAATGCGTAAGATATCAGACTATCTGTCCGGGGCAGACAACCAGGGCAAAGCTTATGCATCCTATACTTACACAGACGGAAAAGGTGTTCTACAGGAATGGAAGATTGAGGATGTGGACATGAAGTATAAGGAATATATTGAAGCCCTTATCAGCTATGATAAGCGTGCAGACGAAGTGCTGGTGTCCGCGCTTGGCATAGATAGTAGTATAAGCAACATCAGCAAAGACGGTGTGATATCAAAGTCCGGAGCCGATGTTTACTATAACTATTTGATCTACCTGATGCAACTCAATCCGGAAGATGAGATATGTAGCGAACCGTTTAACATTGCGCTGCAAATCAACTTTCCTACCCTCTACAAGCAAGGCATACGCCTCGGATTCTATCGTGAAACTCCCTCACGCCAGGAAGAAGTAGCACCATCGCAACGCTTAAACAACCAACAATCATGAGCAGCAATATATTATCCGATCTATTCCCGTCCGTACTCCTGTTTGGCAAATACGTGCCTTACCTGGAAGCTAACACAAACTTTGATGACCTTAACGCCAGTGCGCTGCCGGCATCAAAGCAGATTAAGATCATCATCACATCGGGCATATACGACTCGATCTCTGCTGAAGCGGATACAAGCGAAAAGCGTGAAGCGTTGCGTGGCGCATTGGCCAACCTCACCATGAGCAAACAGCTGTCATTTGATGTTATCACTCGGCGCAAACAAAATATAGAGACGTACAAGTATGAAGTAGAGCAAATGAAGCGCGATCTTATGCAGGGTTACTTCAATGCCATGGACACGCTTATCTCACTGCTTAATGAAGAGAAGAGCGCAGCGTGGCAAGCTACGGACTACTGCAAGAAACTAAAACTATTGAAGATTCAGACTACCGAGGAGTTTGATTCTATCTACCCTATAGACCTATCCTATCTGTTCTTTTTTCGCTGCATACCGTGGCAAAAGGAAGTGCTAGACGAAAAGTTAGGAGGGCTGTTCAGCAGAGCGGAGGGTAATGAGAGCGAAATCCCTCTGCTGAAACGTGCCCTTTGCAAATATACCATTGCCAAAGCATTGCGCCGCTTTGATATCCTGCAGTTCCCGGAAGTGATCCGCGGACTATTTCTCGATGCCAAGCCATCTAGAACAGGAGAATCAGAGCAAACACAAATCCTACGCCTTGCAGATCAGCTCACGGCTGAAGCTGATCTGTTAGTGTCCGGCATAGAACTCGCTCTAAATGAATCAGGCACAAATATAGTATCAACCACATCCTTCAACCGTCCGGAGGATAAAATCTATCTCCTGTCATGAATGCTATTATCAAGATATCCGTAAAGGGCAAACCCTACTATGTGCGCAATGCCTGGCATTTGCTCACTCCTGATGCCTTCCTTTCACTAATGGAAGATCTCGTAGCGTTTTCTGCCGGACAACTCTCTGCCGGCATGGTGAAAGTGCGTTATGTGGCTCGCGAGCTGGGCATTAACCTCAAAAAGGTGCACGATGAAGACGGCTTGGCAAATTTGACGTGGATAGCAGAACAGGTAACATTTCCCTTCCTTATCTGCTACCCGGACAATGATGCCGCGCTGGCGGATCTCGATGCTCCTACCCGTGCCAAATACAAACGCCTATCTCCGGAACATATAGAGGGCGATGCCTTGGCGCGATACCTGGCTAAACTTGATTACCGATACACGCTTGACGGCCTATTTTGCGCACAGCTAATGCCGGAACTGAAAGTAGGCTATAAACGCCTGGCGGGATATACCATTGACACCAATTTCGGCACGCTCACCACCTTACTCGTGGCGCAACAATGGCTTGAAGCGAGAAGACTATGTAGCAATCCATCTGCTGATCAGCTGGCTTTGCTTACGGCAATACTTTACTGTCCAAAGCCCTACAGCATAGATACAGCCAAACGCTTGGCTGCCGGATTGACGCACTTACCGCTGTCTACACTAGAGGCCGTAGCGTTCAATTTCAATGCCTTCAATAACTTTCTGTTCCGCCGGACCGAATTTGCTATCCTGGCAGAAGGCAAAGCCACGAAGAAAGCCATCACCGTAGAAGCCGATGCCAAGCTGTATGATCTGTCCGGCTACGGACTAGGTAGCAGCTCCGAAGTGGAGCAATTAAACATCATTACCTATCTCACCATACTCAGAAACAAGCTTATTGAAAGTGTCCGATCTCTGCACGGTGCCAACATGAAGCTTGCCGATATAGCAACCGAAACCGGACTACCCTTGTCCATAATCACAGATATAATATGATACTAGCCCTCATTAAATATTTCGCCAAGTTCCCCACCAAGGCAGGCGTGCAAAAGATGTTTGTCCGGGGAGAAAGTCCGATGTCGGCTTATGCCGCACTACTGGCTTATGTCAATGCCTTGCCGGAAACCAGCGTAATGCCGGATATTGAGAACTTTGTTGTGGCCAGTTCGCTGGAGAAAGTAAAAGGCTTTGTGAGCGGATTCCGCGGTGTACAGACCTATCTCATGCTAGATTATGGCGAGATAGCCAGCGGAGCGGATCAGCGGAACAGCTTACAGGACACTATGAGACTGGCCGTTACCGTGGCCTGCCACATTGATAATAATGCCGATTTGGTAGAAGATAATATAGCTAGCAACACCACGCTAGATCTTGCCAACCGGCTACGCGCTCACATCATGGCCGATAGCCGTAACCAGGTACTAGGCCACGGCATACAAGAAATTATTGCCGGAGCACATCAGCTAGTGCCTTTTGAGAGTAAAGAGCTGCAGAGTGTAGGCTGGACTATAGCCTTCAGCCTGGATGCTACGGATTTGCTCGATGTCGATAGTTTAAGAATACAATACTCTAAATATTAATGCTATGGATAAGCAACAGCGAATAGAGAAACTACAGCAACGTATAAGTAATCAGAAGAGTATGCTGCTGCAAAGAATAAACATACTCGACAATCGGGATGATCACTTACATAAGATTGCCAGCATGCTAGATGATCCTCATGCTCTTGTGCCCAATTCTGTTAATTCAGTTGAAGATTGGCTTTGTGGGCATCCTTTCCCGGATGCAGTGTTAGCTGCTATTTGCCGTAATAAAAAGGAGGCTTTTGAACGCTCTTTATTCAGTCATACCACAATGTATGAATTTCATATAGTCAAATGCGAATCTGCCAACTTTTATAGAAACAAATTAAACATAAAGAACGATGGACGCAAGAGGAATTACTAAAACGAACATTATCGGCTGGGCATTGACTGTGGCATTATCCGTCATTGCCGCCTACGGCACTATCAATGCCCGCATTTACGAAGTGGAGAAAAAAATAGAGCTGCTACAGATGCAGATCAGCGAGGACGGCAAGAAGATTGACCAGCAGGCGGAGGATATGAGAGACATCCGGGAGATGTTCAACCGGATCGATAAAAATCTGATTGAACTGAAGGGAGTTGTGAACCAAAAACAAGATAAGTATGAAAAAAATAGTGCAGTTTATTAAGCAGATTGTCACCTCTCACTCCGGGATCAGCTCCAAAAGAGTGTGTGGCGTTTTGGGATGGCTTACAGCCATCGGCGTGCTAATCTATTGTTCGGTATACGGCAAGCAGGCTCCCGAAATGGTAGACACCTTTATGATCTGCTGCATGGCCCTGTTGGGCATCGATTCTGTAACGGGTATATGGAAATCATTCGATAATAAGAAAGGAGAATCAAAATGAAGTATTTTACTACTGCAGAGCTTGTACACTCTAAAACCGCCGACAGGCTGGGCATCGACAACCGGTGCAAAACGGAACATGTAACAAATCTTACATTACTCGTTAACAACGTTCTCGATCCCCTGCGCGAAGCGTATGGCAAACCGATAACCGTAAATAGCGGATTCCGTTGTCCGGCACTGAATAGGCGCATAGGCGGAGCTGCTACCAGTGATCATCTGAAAGGCATGGCCGCCGACATCACTGCCGGTAGCCCGGCGGAAAATAAAAGATTGTTCTATCTTATACAGGAACTCAAGCTTCCGTTTAAGCAACTCATTGACGAAAAGCACTTTTCTTGGGTGCATGTCAGCTACGATAAAAATGATTTGAAACGGCAAATATTAGCGTTATGATAACTGAAAAGGAATACAAGGAAATTGCCAAGCTGTGCACTCAAGCTGTTGCCGGATTTTTAGCTCTCCTTATATCGGTGATTATGTGTATCCTGCTTCAATCTTGCGGGAGTGCTAGGAGCACGACCAGCCGACAGGAGTCCGCACAAGAGGATGCAGCACATCAGCGTAAAGACACAGCATCTGCCAGTACTCAGGTACACGAGACCGAAACGGAGGAAACCACAGAGGTAAGCAATAGTCACACTATTGTTTATGATACAAGCCTTCCGGTGGATAGCACTACCGGAAGAGCACCCGTTTTGTCCGAAACCTATACGTCCACCGGTAAGCAGACAAAGAAGAATAAAGAAAAGCAAACCTCCACACAGCAACAGGCATCCGCCACGCAGCAGACTACTGTAATCAAGAAGACGGAAACCTCGCAAACCAATGAGACACAGCGTGAAGAGACTTCCACACCCAAATGGATTGCTTTCGCTATATGGGGCATTGTGGTTCTTGCCGGCATAGGCGTTGTTATTTGGACGAATAAACGAACCAATTGGATAAGTGCCTTGTTTAAGAAAACGTAGCATGGTAGAAGGTATTACACCGTTAGTAAATGTATTTAGCCTCGCCGAAAAGCGGGGCTTTTTGAATTCTCCTGGGCGAACCGGGGATATGAAGAATATTATTTTTGCACTGTTTATATTGTATATCAATTTATTTATTGCTTACTTTGTGCGTGCGAATGTAACTGCATGATGCAAATATTTATTCATAGATTCTCATAAAAGGCGAAATCGTCAAAGAATCACATAAGATGAAAGAAAAGACAAATATCAACAACTTTGTAGTGGCTGGTTCATGGAATTTAGCCATCTTTTCTCCTAATTGGATTAAGCAATATATATTAACTGATGATGAAAATTTTGAAGTTGCTTATCCTATAAATAATCCTTCGTCGTCACCTCAATATAGAAATGAAGACTTTGTTTTGACGGTTCGCGATAATCGACTAGAAGTAATTGTTCGTAAGGAACCTCTAAAAGCCATAGAATGCATACGCAACATTCTTCAGAAATTGCAACATACTCCTCTTATAGGGTTTGGAGTTAATTTTGAGTTTACACTTGAAAGAGATGAACTCTGTCCTGATTTGGAGACGAAGATATTTACCGAAACACCATTCACTGGATTTTTTGACAATTATAAGTTGGTTGGAAATGAAAATAAAGCTATTTTTAAATTAAACGAAAAACAGAAGCTAAATTTCATCATTGACCGTCAGAATGACTCTATGATAGACTTGAAATTCAACTATCATACAGAAGTACAAACTCCGATTGATTTACTTGAGACAATATCAGACTCTACTTTATTTGAAAAATATCACAAAGAAGTATTAAGTTTGTTGGATCAAAAATATAATCTTAAGTTGGAATAGATAAAAAAAAGATGGAAACGATAACTTATAATTTGGAGACAAAAGGGGCAGTATATCAAAGGAAAGGTGAATTTTCATCCTTTGTTGCACCTATTGAAGACTCAGAAATACCAACTTCTGAACCGACAAATTTTTATCCTTCACATTCTGAATATCGGGAATCTACTGAAGATAAAATTGTTTCTTTTGAAAACAATAGAGAGGAAGCTGTTAGATCTGTTTTTGATGTTGCAGATTATATTCTTTCTATTCTTCCCGAAAAAGAGTGCACTACAATGAAACTACATAAGTTGTTGTACTATTGCCAGGCATGGTCAATGGTATGGCGAGAGAAACCTTTATTTAAAGAGAAAATTGAAGCTTGGGCCAATGGGCCGGTAATCAGAAAGCTCTTTTCGTTTCATCGTGGGTTATACGAAATCCATGCATACGATATGGCTATCGGTAATGCTAATTTGCTTTCTCAAGAACAGAAATCTGTCATAGAGGATGTTATCAAATTTTACGGAGATAAAGAACCTCAGTGGCTTATTGACCTTACCCACTCTGAAGACCCTTGGAGAGATGCACGTAAGGGATTAAAGTCGGAGGAACCTGGTGAAAACGAAATAACACTTGAAGCAATGTCTTTATATTATTCCAGTCTGTAATGTGCCAAGATAGAACACCTCGAATAGCCGAATCATTTTCTAAGGGTAAACAAGATAGCCGAATTCCCAAAACAACAAACAATCCGTCTTCATATAAAAATTTCAATATTTCTTGGATCATCTTCTCTTTAGTTGCCGGTGCTGTGGGTTCCGGTCGGAAGATAGGCTTTTGGGGAGCCTTCTTACTCTCTCTTATATTATCCCCTCTGATTGGGCTTATCATAGCCTTTGCATCCTCTCGTAAGGAGCCTAACGAAGTTAAGATAGTGAACAATTACTCTCCGCCTGCTCACCAAGCACCCAAAATGCCTGACAACTCCGATGTGATATCCAAACTCAACCAAGCAAATAGCCTGAAAGAAAAAGGAGCCATTACGCAAGAAGAATACGAACGGATTAAATCACGAATACTTAGGGGAGAATAAAGAACAACAATATGGGAACATTCATAATTATCGGAATAATTCTTTTATTTATTTTTTCGGTGAATCTTATCTTTTCCGATAAAAAGAATAAGAGTTCAAGCTCAATCAGCTCATATAAAGAAGAAGCACCGCCTGTTAGAAATTACACTCAGAGCTCCTCGTTTTATCAAGAAGAGATGAATAAATACTCTAAGATTCCATCTCATAGCCCCAAAGAAAAGGGAGTATATCTATTGCTCGATACTGAAACCACCGGACTTCCGAGAAAAAGAAGTGCGAGTCCTACTGATTTTAACAATTGGCCTTATATAGTGGAAATTGCTTGGTTCTTAATTGACGAAGAAGGGTTACAAGTTTCCGGTGGTCATTACATACTTAGACAAAATGTTTCTGTACCCATTGCCGCATCAAATATACATCATATCACAACAGAAAGAATGCTGTCGGAAGGCATTGAGCCAAAGAAGGCATTATCTGAATTCTCGGAGTCAGTGCAAAACTGCCAATATCTCATTGCTCATAATATCGATTTTGATATTCCAATTATTGAATGTGAACTACTCAGAAATGATATTCCTTATGATTTATCTGGTAAAAAATTATTTTGTACTATGGAGAACGGGAAACGGTTTTGTACAGTATATGATAGAAGTGGGCGCATTAAAAAGCCGACTCTTACGGAATTGTTCGGTGAGCTACACTTCAATGACTCTTCTGTAAAAATTGAAGGTACGCATGGTGCCTTGGCTGATACTCTGCTGCTTTATCATTGTTTTATGACCATGATAAAGAGAGAACCTCGTGTTCTACATAAATCTTTCACCTATCCAAGCTTAGACGAAATAAAGTCACTCAATGAACATATTGCCTCTTTAGAAAACGAGCTAGAAGCCCCTTATACTACAGAAAATGGATATGTAAGGCCCATTACAGATGATAAACTATTAGACTATTTCCCTACCCCTGATTTTAATGGCGATCAAGTTCTACTCACAGGGATGAGTGACAAAGAAAGGTTATGGAGTATTGTTGAGGAACTAAACGGGAAGGTTGTCAAAAGCGTTACCGTAAAATTGGGTATTGTCGTTATAGGGCCTCTTGCCGGATGGGTCAAAATGGAGAAGATATCAAATAAAATTAAGGCCGGAGAAAAGATTTTAATTATAACAGACATGCAATTAGAATTATTGTATAATAGATATAAAAACGCATTATGAAAAAAGTACTATTATTTTTTAGCTTATCGCTCTTATTGGCTCTTTCAGCACATTCTCAGGAACCCACTACAAACACCTCTTACAAAACCTATTGTCAGATAGTAGGTACAGGCAATCTAACAGGAACAAAAGTTAAGATTGAGGTAGACTTCGGAGAAAAGAATAATTTTTGGACAATGTATAAAGATAAGTTTCTTCTTGATGAGTCTGGCAATAAAATTTCTTTTAACTCTATGATTGATGCAATGAATTTCATGGCCAAATTGGGATGGAAATTTGAGCAAGCTTATGTAGCAACCAAAGACAATGTTTATCACTATCTTTTAAGTAAGGATATCACAAATGATGAGCAAATAAAAGAAGGCTTAAATACCATGCAAAATGCCCCTAAGAAAGAAAAGAAAAAAGTAGTAGATGACCTCTATAGATAATTTTTAAAGCGAAGCATAAAAAACTTCGCTTTAATTTTGCTATATCAAAACTTTACTTCATCTTTGCAATGTCATACACTTAATTCAGGCGAGTAGGCTCGCCATTTACTACATGCGGGCATTTTTTATGTCCAATTCTAAAATATGAGTTCCGTCCCGTGTGGAGTGTTAATGCACCCACTGCCTGAATCAGGTGTATGACAACGGGGAGCGGAACTCTCTTTGTTCTTATCCTCAGGAAATATTGTTTCATTTAAAAGTCATACAAAATGAAAAAAGAAAATGCCACTGCACGCACAGAAAGCGTACATGTGATTGAAAACAAAAGCGTGTCCAGCGCAAAACTGGAAAAAGTACTCCAAACTCTTATTGAAAGCTTGCCTATGGATGGCGAGTCTGTTCCTCTCAAGGTGACTAACAGCAATGCCGGACTGTGTGTTTCGTCTATTGTCGGTGGGAAATTGGTATCGTTCTCTATCAGCAACATAAAAGGTAGGAGGACTGCACTATGACAACCCCTGTAAGCCAACCGTCCGAAACTCCGGTTTTAACGCCTATGGTTTCAAAAGCCTTGCATGAATTTCAAGAAGAATACATCTGGACTTTTGATTCGGAAATAGACGATATCAAGGATTTCATTATCCTGTACTATTCTGATGAAGTGCCAGACAAAGCAATGAAGGTTCTCGGAACCCTTCAGCTCATTCAGCGAACACTCCGCACGCTTATTCCGGAAGAAGAAAACTAGAGCCACTCACATACTAACGCTATAATGCGCGGGCCCTGCCATGAATTGGTGGGGCTTTTTTTTGTCCTTTCCCTTCCCCTCTCCTCTCTCTACCTTCGCTGTATCAACTTCAAGATGTATGATTACAGACGATATGATAAAGCAAAGGTTTATCCACGAAACTATGAGTAAGGGGATAAACACCATTTTCCAAGCACAGGAACAAACGGTAAATACTTACCTCAATAGGCGTTCGGGCGAGCTTGCCGAATACCTGGCTAGAAAACCATTCACCAGTGTTTCCGGTGTAGGAAGAGAAGTATTTTATATCCGGATATTAAGTTATCTCCGCTTCCTCGACATCCATTATCGCCGAGGAAAAGACAGGTTATCGCGCCATGTGCGTAGCAACCTCTCGCTATACAACCGTGTGGTGTGGGGTGTGCTCTATCATGAGACATTCCCGGAACTGCAATACGGACTTTATGACTCCATTAAAGAAGGCATCCGCAAAGAGCTGGAGGATGCCCTTACATACGAACAATCTCAAAACTGGTAAAAGATGGCTAATCAAAGAATGCAGGAAGATAACATAAAATATGTAGTGTCTGCCGAAACTGCCAAGGCGCAACAAGAAATTCACAAGCTGAGCCAGGAGACTAAAGATCTGGCCAAAGAAGAGCGTGCTCGCCGGCAGGCAATGATTGAACTCGAAGCACAGGGGAAAAAAAATACCACCGAGTATAAGAACCTACAAAAAGAAGCTAAAGGGCTGTCTGATAAAATAAAGGATAACAATAAACAGATAGGTGATCTGACTAAAAAGGTAGACATAAACGGCATGTCTATGGTGCAACTGAAAAAGCGAGCAAAGGAGCTGCAGACGCAACTAGATAATACGAATCAGGCCCTTAATCCGGAAGAGTGGAATCGCACTAATCAGGCAATGATGAAGGTTAAGACTCGCATCAGTGAGCTTAGCCAACAATCTCAAATCATGAAGGGACAATTGCAAGGTACCACACAAGTGGCGGAGCAACAGTCTGCCACGCTCAACAAACTTTCGGGCTATTGGGAAAAAATAAAATTGGCCGCAAAGGGATTTATCCTGCTGAAGTTGGCTTCTTATATACAAGACATCTCAAACGAGGGCGTAGAGCTGGCCGAAACTTCGGACGGAGTAAAGCGAGCTTTCGATCGGATGGATGATGGTACTATTCTTTCAAAACTAAGAGCTGCTACCAAGGGAACAGTATCTGACCTGTCGTTGATGCAAGCTGCTGTAAAAGCAAAAGACTTCCGCATACCACTTGAAGATCTTGGCAAATACCTGCAATTTGCACAGCTGAAAGCACAGCAAACCGGACAATCGGTAGACTACCTCACAGACTCTATCGTAACGGGGCTTGGGCGTAAATCATTGCTGATCCTGGACAACCTTGGATTGTCCGGTTCTGAAATTAATGCAGAGATATCCAAGACGGGTGATCTGATGTCTGCTGTGTCATCTATTGTAGATAAACAGTTGGCTGCCGCCGGTAGCGAATATGTATCTGCTACAGACAAGGCTCAAGCTTCCACCATAAGATTTACGAATGCTCAGCTCAAACTGGGACAGGTGTTGCTTCCGCTTAAACAAAGTTGGGATGATACATATACGGATATGCGCATAGGATTGCTGGATCTGATAGGTTGGATGTTTAAGCATAAAGAAGTAATAGGTTTGGTCACGACTTCCTTACTCGCTTATATTGCAGTTGAAAAGCTACAGGCAGCATCCACGGAAAAGAACATTGCTCTACGCATACTCGAGAATGGCTATGAAAAAGCTAAAGCTCTGTATTTAGGCATCACCCGTGCAGCGATGCTGCTCTATACAGCAGCTACCGAAGCCCTAGCCGGACGTACAATGAACGCTTCTGTTGCAATGGCCATGTTCAACAAAGTAACGAAGCTCAACCCTATTGGCCTATTGGTTGCCGGAATAGTGGCAGCTGTGGGTGCCTTCACTTTGTTCCGCTCAAAAACGGATATAGCAACGAGCGGAATGAAAGAGCTAAATACAAACCTTGCTACTCAAAAAGCCAAACTGTCTGAAGTATTTTCGGAACTTAGAAAAACCAATCCCGGCACGGCAGAACGCATCCGCCTGGTGAAGCAATTGAAAGAATCATATCCTGATCTATTGGCTAATTACAACCTGGAGACTGCCTCTCTAAAAGAAATTACCAAGGCGCAAAATGCGGCCAATATAGCGTTGACAAACCGCATTGTAACAGAGATGAAAGCAAAGACCGCGTCTGCTTTTGTAGAGAAAAACATATCTACACAGATGGAAAAAATAGAGTATTTACTAAGCGAGTCTCAACGAGAAATGGGTGATATGGCCTTTGGCAAATTTAAAGCGTCACTCACAAAAGTATTAAATGACTCGAGCTCTCAGTTTTCATCATTCTGGAAAACCTTTGGCAAGTATTTTAATGCAACGATTGGTAGTGATACCATTGCCAGCTTTCAGGATACTTTCCGCTCGCTACGTGCGGATCAGAAGAACATGGCCGATGGACTAAAGGATATCAACAGCAAGTATGATCCATTCATTTCGAACGTTAAAACATCGCTTAAGCTTTCGGACGAAGAGATGAAACAAGAAGTTGAAGCGAATTCATTGCTCAAAAAGCTGGAGAAACAAAAACAGCAGGTGCAAGACACTTGGAAGGAAGACACGAAAGAAAACATAGCTCTGAAAAACAAAGAGATAGAGCGAATTGATGCACAAATAAAGAAATATACAGAGCTAGGGAAAACGACTGATAAGTCAGACAAGAACGCCACTGCCCTGAAGAACCTCGAAGCGAGCAATGACGCACAGGTAAATGAGATTCGCCTTGCCGGACGTGAAAAACAACAAAGCGAATATGAAATAGAGTCTCAAGTGCTTAAACAGGAAGAAAGCTACTATAACAAGCGTATATCCTTGCTGCAAAAGTTTAGTGAATCTGCCAAGAAGGCAGATAAGCGTGCGGAATACAGCAAACAGGTAGTCGATGCCAAAACCAAGCTGATGGATATTGAGGTACAGAAGGAAAAACAAAACATTGCGGAGCTGCAACGCCTGCGTGATGCCGACCTAGCCAAAGAAGATGAAGTGTCAAAGGCAATACAGATAAACCTCTCCGATCGGCTAGCCACTCAACAGATTTCTCAAGAGGAATATAATGCGCTGATACTGTCTGCCGACACTGCCAGCGCGGAGACTCGCCTTGCCATACAGCAACGGTACTTTAACGATGTGTCCGACCTCGAAATAAAGAATGCCAAGCTGAAGGAAGACACGGTTAATGCCGCCAACAAAAGCGTAACGGATAGCGAACAGACTGCCGCTGCAGCTCGTGTAAAAGCAATGCAGTATCTTAACAACCTGGTGAAGTCTTTTAAGGAAGAGTTTAAGCTGACTACTGTTGATGAAGACCTGGCACAACAAATGAAAGTGCTGGATGCGGCATATCAAGCTCGCAAAGAGATGGCAGAAAAAAGCAACCTAGATACCACAGAGCTAGATCAGGCTTATAACCGGGCAAAGGAACAGCTTGAGCTTGAGCATCAGCAAAAGATTGCTTCTATTCGTGATCAGTATGGCCTGAGCACCGAACAGGAAAGGTATCAGCTTCAGCTAGCCAACTTGAAGGGAGCTCTCGATCAGCAGCTGCTCACGCAGGAAGAGTACGAACTGGCTGTAAAGAACTTGAAGCGAGATTCTTATAAGAAACAATTCGATTATTACAGCGGACTCTTTTCCGGTGCCGTAAATGCTTTGCAACAGGCGGAAATGGATAACATAGATGCAAAGTATGACGGTGAAATTGAAGCCGCAAAAGGTAATGCCGAGGAAGTGGAGCGACTGGAGAATGAAAAAGAGAAAAAGAAGCTGGAAGTTCAGAAAAAATATGCTGATATCAACTTCGCTATAAAAGCTTCTCAGATCGTTGCCGACACGGCCGTGTCAATAATGAAAGCTTATGCAGACTTAGGCCCAATAGCCGGTACTGTTGCTGCGGCCTTACTTGGTATTACAGGAGTGGCTCAGCTGTTATCTGCCAACGCCGAAAGGCAAAAGGTAAAGAACATGACGGTAAATGGTTCTTCCTCTTCTAAATCTTCCGGTGCGCGTGTGGCTACAGGGCGAGAAAGCGGTGGTTATGTAGACGTGGAGCGTGAGCAGGATGGCAAAAGATTCAACGCAAAGTATGATCCGAGCAAACGCGGATATATAGATAGGCCTACGGTAATAGTAGGTGACGGCCCGGCAGGACAAAGCAAAGAATGGGTAGCCGGCAATGCTGCAGTGAGTAACCCCACCGTTGCCCCAATACTCGATATGATAGATAGCTCGCAGCGTGCCGGCACAATCCGGACACTTGATCTGAATGCTGCCATGAAAGCGCGCATGGCTGGGTATGCCACGGGTGGAAGTATATCGGCTTCCGGATCCGGAACACCGGCACCTGCAAACGCCGGCAGCTCTCTCTCTCCTAAAAGCGTTGAAGCCTTGACGGATGCTATAAATAACCTGGTGAATAATGGCGTGCCTGCATCTGTAGTATTGTCGGACTTAGAAAGGAAACAACAGATGCTCAATCGCTCGCGCGAAATAGGATCGAAAAGATAACAGCACATGAAAATAGTACATACATCCACAGGTAAAGCCTTTCAGCTGAAGCCGAACGCTCAGCTTGAAGTGGAGCGGACAAATCTTTTTTTCAACGAGTGGGGTGAGCAAACCTTGCCCATAGAGCTGCCGGACACCGACCGGAACAGGATGCTTACCGGCTTCCCGGACATGGGTGTGAACAAAGCTAAGGCTCTAAAAAATATAGACTGCAGCATTACTGAAGGAGATTATTTTATGCATTGCCGCATGGCTGTGCTGAAGGCTAAACGAAAAGAAACAATCTCCACGTCTTTCTATATGAACGAAGGCTCTTTTTTGTCGAAAGTGGGAAATATCTCTCTGAAGCAATTGTTTGACAAAGAAACGGTGCCGGGCGTAAATACCGTAGCTCAAGGTATTGCCTTCTGCAAGCAGCTGCTTGCCGGTACTCACGAGAACTATGCCTGCTTTCCGGTGCTTATAGATTTTGAGAGCGAACGTCGCTATGTCAATCGGGTAGAGTGGATGAACTCAAGCGGAAATCATGTTTATTCTGGGCGGCTCCCTGAAGGGCAGAATCCTCCTTCAGGTTACACGATGGGATTTTATAACGAATTTGATCGCGTGGAAAAAAACGGAGAAACATCGATCTTACTTTCCCCGGGATATTACATCACTCCGTTTATTCGTGCCAGGTACTTGCTTCGCCGTATCTTTCAATACTTTGGCTATACGCTGGCTCCCGGCTTCTTTGACACAACGGATCCGTTTAAAAATATGGTGTTCATCAACAATACCATGGACAGTCTTGTAAACGGTACGATACTACTTGCTCACCTGGTACCGGACTGTATGTGTAGTGTAATACTAGATGTCTTCCGGAAAAAGTTTAATTGTGAGTTTGTTCCGGATGAAGTTACCAAAGTGGTTACCATAAAATTTTTTAATGAAATTATAAATGAGAAAACAGTTACCGACTTATCTAACTGCCGAACCGCTCCGCTCGAAAATGACTATAGTCAAAAATGGAAACGGATAAAGCTATCGAGTGAATCGGTAAAAGATGACGGATCCTCTTTTGATTCCATTGCCGACATGATAGCGAAGTATCCAGAGGCTTATCTAAACGATACCGATGGAGCGTATTATCATACCGGATTCAGCACACACTCCTGGGCAGAGAAGATTGCCGGTAGTACGATTCCTTATTCAGCTGGCGGAACGCTAGATGAGCAAGAAATTACAGTACCGGATTGTGCCATCTCTATGCAGGATGAACCTGAGTATAGCAGTGGTATCGTGATAAGCGGACAAACAAGCACCGGGTCGCGCTGGCGGCCATACGCACAGATGCCGTATATAGGAGAGGCAAATGCGTTGAATTCTACCATTGTGCTAAAGTCTTCCAGCTCGAAAGATTCTGATTCCGAAAGCACTTCAACATCTGAAATTCACACGCAGGATCCTATCCTTTGTTTTGTATATAAAAATAATCTCGACAATGGATTTACCTACGGTACAACGACACAGTGTAATGTATCAGGCACTAAAATTTGGGATTATTCGCTACATTATTACGGCCAATATGGAATATTTGAGAAGTTCTACCGGACGCTAGATAATTTATACCGAAACTCCCTTATACCGGTACGGGCCTCGCTGCTATTAACCACTATGCAAAAGCAGCATATACCGGCACACGATAAGATTATTATTGATGGGCAAGAATTTCTCATCAACAAGCTGAAATATACGCTAGGTGGCAAGAACGAACCGGCCGAAAGTGAGCTGCTCACCGTGCAGCTATACGAACCGGTTACGTCAGCACCTATAGAAGCTGATAGATTCCCTGTTCCTGCCTACAAATGGATACCCGAATATACACGCCGCACTATTTCGGACTCTGAATATGATGCTTTGCTGATAAAGAATAATTCATTGCCGGCTATATATCCGCCACCGCCAACCGAAGCGCAATACACTGCAGGCGGTAAATATTACACCCGGATATATTACGAGAAGGTATCATACGGATATCTGGAAAGTACAGTGTACCTGATACCGAAACCATACGATTATACTCCTACTGGAGGACGCTAGCCTGTCCTTTAACGAGGCTCCGACTTTGTCTAATTTTGGATAAACAAATTAATAATTGGCTTATGGATACTGATTATCGTAAAACACATAAAGTACAATGTTTATCTCCCTTAGCGGGATTTGCTCAATTGAAAGCAAAAGCAACTATCGGAAGAAATGAAGCTTGCCCTTGCGGTTCGGGAAAGAAAGTGAAGAATTGTTGCTCTCATCTTTTATTAACAGAATATACAAGCATTAATCCCGTTCCGGTGCTGTCTGATGAGGAGCGTAAATGCAAAGTAGATGGCGTTCCTTACGAATCAGTAAAAAGGAAACGCTATGTTGAAAAGAAATGATATAAAATCAAAGCTTTATGACCATAATTCAACAACCTGACGCGCTATCACTCAGTTATAACATTCGTGACTTCCGGATATCCTCTACTGCTTCCGTCTCCTTCGTTCTTAAAAAAGGAGACGTTTCAATCGTGGCTCAAACTTACGAGCCTGGGCAAGATGGATATGTCACGATTAAAGTGCGCGATATCATACACGCTCAGCTTGCATTTGTCCTGCAGACTGTGGGCACTATGTATGAACAACCGGACATCGTGGCTGATTTTACAGCGGTGATCGATACCACGGAAATAACATTCCGCGCGATCCGCTCCGGAGTAGAAAACTTTGCAGATACGGCAGCCAACTTCTTAACCGCCAACTGGCTTACCTGGCAGCCGCAGGAAAAGCCGGTGACTTATGCTTCTCCGGAATTCCTTACTTACTATGCCGTTCTAGCTAGTAGTTGTAAGTTAAAGGCTTATTACACGAATGAAGCCGGCAACGTTACTGCAGAGGAAACCATTACAGTAGGCGCACTCACAGAAGGAAAGGCCTACACTATCCCGATGCAATATGCAGCTATCTCTACCCTTTTGGGTGGTAAGCTACCTGCCCTTTATGATGTGTGGATAGAAGACGGATCCGGCAACCGGCTGACTTACATACAACGCTACTATGCCGGGAACATGAAGAGCGAGCAGGAAGACTGGATCCTGTTTGAAAACTCACTGGGTGGAATTGATACCTTCCGGGCCTATGGCGCAACTAACTTCACCGGCGAGCATACACACAATATTGCGGAGATAGACGAAGTGAGCGAAGAGTACCGGGTAGATACTCAAAGAAAATATCAAAAGAACACCGGCTACCTGAACATGCGTGAATGCCGCTGGCTGCTAGACTTCTTCCCTTCTGCACGCAAACTGATCTATACAGCCGGTGCATTACGGGCCATTGTCGTAACAGACTCGGACGTAACGTACCAGGATAAAGAATTGCCAAGCAGCTATACTTTTACGTATAAGTATGCGACCGCTAAACCCTTATTGAACATTGCTCGAGCTTCGGCACCGGCTGAAGTATTGAACATAGCCATACCCGATCTTGGAAATTTTACGGTGCCCCCTCGGCTCGTTGAGCTGGCCTCTCTCCCTCTTACCGAGGGGGCTTTATTTCCCGTGCAATCTCCCTACGATGAAGCCTGGAAGAAAACTACTGCAGGCGCATTATTTAATTACATTTCCAACAAACTAACTACCAACTACAACGGCGGTGGCGGCATTGGCCACACACACAATAATCTAGACTTACTACAGCTGCTGAGCTATGTAGATGAATATCTCGAAGTTGACGGCAAGAAGATTAAAGCCGGATATGCCGATGATTTTCCGGATGAGATAGAAAAGGTAAAGACTTTTTTAAAAGGATTAACAGTCAATGGAGATAAGGCGAGTATAGACAAAGACGGCAATGCGACTGTTCAGCAGCTCATCGCGTTAGTTAAAGCACAAGTAGCAGCACTAGAGGTCACAGGCAATACAAAGACAGACTCTTTGGACGTTACCGAAACAGCCAAAGCTAAGGACGTAGAGGTGTCGAATAGTGTTACAACGCTCAATGCTATAATACAGGCTTTAGCTAAAACCCACGATCTGACCGTAGAGAATACAGCCGACATCATGAACGGCATTATCCGGCAATACTTATCCTCTGAATCTTTTGTTTCTGGCTTTTTAGGCAGTGGTTTTAAGATATGGAAAGATGAGCAAGGTTTATGGCATGGCGAACTTGACGAACTAACGGTCAGAAAGACATTCCTTGTATTTGAGTTGGTTGTACAAAAGATAGTCCATCAGGGCGGCATGGTAATCCGATCCGCTGCCGGTGGTAAGCTAAAGAAAGTAACCGACGGTGGTACATATTGGAAATGTGAACATGACAGTACAGATGATTTCGTAGTTGGTGACCAGGTACTTTGTCAGACCTTTACGGGTACGAGCATGAAACGTTACTGGCGTTTGGTAACATCTGCCGGTGTCGGTTATTTCAATTTGAGTAAATCTGACTGTGAAGCTAGCAGTGCTAATCCCGAAGCTGGTGATGAAGTAGCCGTATTGGGTAACAGAACAGTCACAGCACGCCAAAAAGCACAGATAGATTGTGCAGTGGGTGATGATGCACCATACCGGGATGATTATTCGGGTATCAACTCATATAGCTTGGTTGGCAAGCTCATCAATCGTACAGGCAATCTTTCGGGCATAACGGATCCTGATTTCGGTGCATTGTCCGGTAGTGGTTTATATGGTATCAATGTTTATCTCAAAGGCATATTCAGGCTGTTATCCGGCAAGACGGTGGAAACAGCGATATCGGATGCACAGGCTGAATCCAATGCTTATACTGACGGCAAGATTACTAAGATAGAAACCAGCTTTGAAATACGCGAGGGGCAGATTAGTAGTAAAGTAACAGAAGCCACTGTAGCCGCCACAAATGCAGGCAATTCTGCAGTATTGGCACAGGGTTATGCATCTACGGCCGGGCAAAGAGCTTCTGCCGCTGCTGGTTCCGCTACCGATGCAGCAAATATATTAACTGTCGTTACGCAAAAGGAAACGAGCATTCAACAAACTGCTCAAGCGATAGAGCTGAAAGCTGTTCGTGCGGAGAGTGCTGCAGGTCGTGCAGAAAGTGCGGAAGCAAGCATAAATTTGAAAGCAGACGGAATAGTCTTACAAGCTAGCAATCAAGCTGCAAAGTCCGCAGTCGACGAACTATCAAACAAGACGGGCACTCAGTTACTTCCAAACGATTGGACTGTAGGAAATGGTGGTACTACATTCTATCATCAAAATGGAGACGATGTCGAAAATCAGCGTATCATTGGTGCAAATCATTTGGGGCAAAATGTGATATTGTGGTCTTGCAAGCCTAGTGGGAATGGAGGTGGTGATGGTGGTTGGAATACTTCTTATGTCAACATAGATAATACAAAAACCTACCGTTTTAGTGTATTTGTAAAAAAAGTAGGTGAAAGTGGTGTGTTTTATTTGGGTGTTGGATACAATACAGTTTGCGATTTAAACACATCGACGAAAAATGAGAACCCTTATTTTTATCAAAGTGATCTTTCAGGTTGGAGATTAAATGGCTGGCTACTTATTACCGGTTATGTTTACCCATACGGAGTAACTGGATTATCTAACATTAATGGAGAAATATGGGATTGCTCGACAGGTCAATTACTCGGAACGACTACAAGTTTCAATTGGGCTAATGATGCAGTTTCTACATTTCATCGTTGTTATTTGTATTATAATAATGAGTCTACCAATAGACAATATATGTATGCTCCGCGAATTGATTTGGTAGATGGGAATGAACCGTCTATCGCTCAATTACTAGGCATGTCAGCTATTCAGTCTTATGCGGCATCTAAAGCCAATGATGCAGAAAACAATGCAAAAACGTATTCGAATAATACTTTTACTACTAAGACGGAGTTTAGTTCACAGCTGACAATCCTTAACAACTCAATATCTTCCAAGGTAAGTCAGACTGATTTCAATTCGTTAGGTTCACGTGTAGGAAACGCAGAAACTACCATATCCCAACATACTAATCAGATTGCGTTGAAAGCTTCTCAGTCTGATTTAACGGCACTAGGTTCGCGCATGACATCTGCTGAAGCTAAGATAACGCCTGATCAGATTAATCTTACTGTTCAAAGTCAGATAAATAATACAGCAATTACGTATGCTAATCTGGCTGCAAAACTAGCCGGTGCAAAAATGTTATATACTGATCCAGCTTTTAAAACAGGTCGAAATAGCATTAGTGTGTATAATAATAATGGAAACGGCACAGTCTCCATAGATTTGGTAGGTCGCCATAGCGATAATCCAACAGACTCCAACTATCAGATAAAGATTGTAGCTTCTGGGTTTAATCAGTCGCCTAATAGAGGAGGATTCTATTTTGAAAATTATGCACAGCCTTATGCGGAATACATCTGCAAATTTATCGCATGGGTACCAACAAACTGTTCTCTTAATTTTGACTCTAATTCAATAGGTAATGGTGGTTATCAGAAATGGTTAACTCCAACCCAAGGACAAGGGAAATGGACAGAATACGTCTCTTATGTAAGAGCAGGAGATGGAGGTAACTCTTCTACTAATTTTTATTCCCTAATAAATACAACTGATGAAACGGTAACATGGTGGTTATGTTACGCAACTGTTTTCGATTGCAGTAAAAATGAGTACACACCCGATATCTATGCCTTGCAGTCAAGTTTCAATATGGATGCTTCCGGTATTTCAATGGTTGGGAAAAAGATCGCTTTTACAGGGTTGATGACATTCTCTTCTTTAGCCGCTGATGCACAGAACAAGATAAATGCTGCACAGTCAACTGCCGACACTGCCAACTCAACAGCAAGCAGTGCTTTAGCTAGTGCCGGTACAGCCAATAGTGGACTAACCACTTTAAGAAACAGTCTCGGTAGTCTCGCTTATGATAATGCTGTATCCCTTGCTAAACTAGATACCACAATCATAGAGGGTGGATATATTAAAACCTCTCTCATTAATGCCAATGCCATAATCACGAATGAGTTGCTTGCTACAAAGATAGCAGCTACTGATATAACAACAAGACGCTTAAAAGTTGGAGAAGGTTGTACGGTGGGAGACTTCTCTATCGGTAGTGGTCGTATCGGTATATCCGCTTCACCCGAGAATATCGGAAATTCCGGGATGTTTCTTTATGCAGACATGATCGGTTTTAATTCAACGAATCGACAGGCCATCGTTGGAACATACAGTGTTCTTGGATATCCTAGATTGGGGCAGTTTATAGACACAACATCTAACTACATGCCAAACGTTGGGCTTATGTTTGATATAAACAGCACAAACAATGGTGGTCGTAACTATGCTTTTACCGGAAGAGGTCATGGTGTCCTGAACGGCTTTATGTGTGGTTATGCCTTTCAAGAGTTGTCTTTTACAAGCGCCAATCAGTGGCAAGAAATATCGAAGCTGACAAACGTTGTAGGAGTTTACGGAAATTATAGCAATTGGGCTGTCGTATTACCCACATTCGCTTCTGTTTGCAACGCTCTTAATATTAGTTACAACACACCCTTTCAGGTTCAGATAACTGTGTTTTGTACAGCGGCTGTTGGTTCTGGAAAATTCTTCGGACGATCTAACTCCGGTATTTCCGGTATCTCCGGCAATCAATACCCTGCTTTATATAATTGGAATGCTGATATTGATGATGGTGGTTTTGCTATGGGACCTGGTGATTCATTTCAGATTGTATTATGGAGTAGTAATAGCGGTACAAGTAGTGTTCCTGCAAATCCAGGGAGCTACCGTGCATATATCGTAAACAAACTAAGTTAAAATAGATAATTATGAAGAAAATTGATTTTAGAAAGATCTCAGTACAGGATGTTACGGGGAAGAATAGTGCCCTTGATATCAGCAAAGAGTTAGGTAACGCCATCTATAAGAACACACCCGATTTGGGAGAACTGGACTTTGCACAGGAACTCTATAAAAAAGGTGAGGTGGATGTGGATGACAATAAAGCAGCGATCATCCGTCAATACATGGATGTGGCTCAGTTCTTTGCTTTTGTAAAGGCAGGAGTGAATAAGGAATTGGATAGTATTAACGCTAAAAAATAAAGAAGATGTTTACAGAAGAATCACGAAGTATTGCCGTAACCGGCTCAGCCGAAAATGACGGTTTTCTCTACAGAGTAAATTACAACACCGATGGTAAGAATCTGATCAAGTTGCATTGCAATGTGTTCAAAGGCGCTACGGAGAAAGAGCCTGAAACTTATCTCGGTTTGATGTTCCAAGAATCAGGTAACAAACAAATATCTCTTAAGCAGGATATTGATATGGTTCCTCACCTGACAGTGTTCAACCAAATTTTGAGTGAGGTTACTGCATCGATTGAGGCAGAATAAATCAAAGGAGAAATCAAAAGATAAAAGGATAAAAAAACGGGGGTATGAAAAAGCCCCCGGCTGTTAGCAGGATACCACTCACATGCTAACAAATGCGCCATAACGCACAACCGAGGGCAATACCTTTGGGCTGCGTTATGGCGCATCTGTATTTTCGCATGTGAGTGGTGCTGCAAAGATAACAACATTAAATATTTTATAAAATGAAAACTCCAATTTCTTATTATGGTGGGAAACAAACTATGCTAAAGCATATACTCCCACTCATTCCTAAACATCGGCTATATACCGAAGCTTTCTGCGGTGGAGCTGCTGTCTTGTTTGCTAAACGGCCCTCTGAAGCTGAGATCATAAATGATTTGAACATGAATCTCACAACCTTTTATTGGATGTGTCAAACTAGTTACCAAGAGCTAAAAGCTGAAATAACTAAGACTCTACATAGCCGGGATATTCATGCGCACGCAGCACATATCTTATGCTATCCTGACTACTTCAGCCAGGTGCAACGAGCATGGGTAGTATGGGCACTTTGCAAAATGTCTTTTGCCAGCATGCTAGATGGTACGTTTGGATATGATTTTGAGGGCGGAATGCCGAAAAAGCTAGCTAATGCGAAAGATGAATTTACTGAGCAATTAAGTCGGCGGCTTGAAAAGGTAACGATAGAGAGTAGAGATGCCCTAGACGTGATTACTTGCTATGACAGTCCTTCAGCTTTTCACTTTGTGGATCCACCTTATATTAATAGTGACTGCGGACATTACGAAGGAGTATTTAATGAGTACTGCATGGAACAGCTGCTCAAGCTCCTGGAACAAATTCAAGGAAAGTTTATGCTTACCATGTTCCCATACCAGCCAATTGAAAATTTTGCTAACAACAACGGATGGATCATCTACCGGATTGAACGAACGATATCCGCCTCTAAGACATCCCGGCGTAAACAAGAAGAATGGATGGTGTGTAATTATGAAGCTCCACATGGGCAACAAACATCGCTTTTTTGAACGATGTTTGTTGGACTGTTGGACAGTTGGACGGAAAATATCTGCTACAGCTTGATTGAATTAAATACTTTTATACCTTCTTGCTTCGTTTTATCGAGCACGTGAGCGTAGATAAAAGTCTCCCGGAGATCGGAGTGCCCTAAGATCTCTTTTAAGGTAGAAAAGTCCTTAGTCTTATCAAGAAAGATCGTAGCGAACGTGTGCCTTCCGGCTTTACATGATATCCGTTTCCCGATTTCTGCCATTTCGGCCAACCGGCGGAGATAGAAATTAATCTTCTGATCAGGAAGCAGGTTTGTAAAAAGCAAGCCGCGCGAACGTCCGCACTTCAATTTCTTAATAAGTGCCCTAGCTGGAGTAGAGATCGGTACCTGTATCGGTGCCGGCTTTGAATTGCGCAGCTTCAGGCGGTAGTAAGTTAAATTTGTTCTTCCTATTTGTTCAATCTGTATTGACCGGGCATCACTTATATGCAATGAGGTAAAGCACATGAAAAGGAATATCTCGAGGCTACTGCGCATGCCCGGCGTTAATGTACCTTCATTGTATAGCTTAACCATGCGCATGAGTTCTTCTTCAGTCAGATACTCCGGAGTGCTACACGTCTTTCTTGATATCCGTATTCGTTCAAACGGATTGTCTGACATATAGCCTTCGCGAATGGCCGCACGAACGTATTTCTTCAGCACAGCCAGGTTCTTGTTGATGGTAGAGTCTTTGTTGTTTAGCTTCTTTTTCAGATAACCTTTGTACTCATTAATAAAGTCTTCAGTAATCTCATCAAAGTAAAGATCAGTCCTATAGACCTTCAACTTATTGATAACATCTATATGTACATCTTTTGTAGTGGGCTCTATCTCATGCGGATGGTGGCGCATGTAATGGCTTACATACTCATAAAACGTCTTGTAGTCATCCGGACGATTGTATGCACGAAGAAACATCTCTTTCGATAGCGACTTATCCTTCAACCGATACTTCACCATAACGTTGTTGACTCTCGCACGAATGGTATCTATTATAAGATTCTTATCCTTATGTCGTTTATCGGCAATAGTGACCTTGCCGGACACTTTATCGAAGTTACTCTCAGATGCACTAACCTTACAAGGTATTTGCACTTTTTCCTTTTGCAGGTAAAAGGTTACATAGATAGGCCGTTCTCCGCTTTTCGCTATCCGACCATTGGTCTGAACTACTCTAATTACTGCCATTTTTGTTATCTACTTTATGTCTACTTCCAGTGCATTTTCTACATTTTGTCTACCTTTTCATAAATATCTCTATTTTCTCATCCGTTTACGAAATCTTCATAATGATCTGATACAACGGTGTATAAACAAAAATAAGCGAGGGAATCATTTCTGATTCCCTCGCTTATTGTAGGTTCTCTAGAGGTTCCTGGCGGATTCGAACCGCCGTAGACGGTTTTGCAGACCGCTACCTAGCCACTCGGTCAAGGAACCGTTTCCCGATTGCGGTTGCAAAGGTAGTACAAATTTTCTTTCTGGCAACTATCC
>Ga0183095_10203_pt4 | contig 57545 bp, 47 predicted proteins | sample BioMet4_FD_130346 | JGI IMG/M metagenome (GOLD analysis project Ga0183095, IMG submission 130346) | Microbial communities from bioreactor (seeded with sewage sludge) at LBNL, California, USA - Biofuel metagenome 4 (v2) (version 3) | ecosystem: Engineered > Bioreactor > Anaerobic > Unclassified ...
TTGGAAAAGGGGGACCTCCGCAGGCGGTGGATGAGGTCCTTGTTTTCCCGCCTGCTCACCTCGCAACAACCAGCCCCCTCACAGATAAGGATCTCATCCGTCTGTTCCCTCCGCTTTGCTGCGTTCACAGCCACCTTCCCCAACGGGGGAAGGCTAAAAGCCCGCTATCGCAACGAAATACACTCAATAGCTACAAACCTCCGCCACGTCTCGGTTACCCGCAACACCACCGCCCTGAGCCTTCTCCCGTTGGAGAAGGGGGACCGTCGCAGACGGTGGATGAGGTCCTTGTTTTCCCACACCTCACAACAACCAGCCCCCTCACAGATAGGGACCTCATCCGTCTGTTCCCTCCGCTTTGCTGCGTTCACAGCCACCTTCCCCAACGGGGGAAGGCTAAAAGCCCGCCATCGTGACGAAACGAACTCAATAGCTACAAACCTCCGCCACGTCTCGGTTACCCGCGCCACCCCGCCCTTAGCCTTCTCCCGTTGGAGAAGGGGGACCGCCGCAGGCGGTGGATGAGGTCCTTGTTTTCCTTTCTAAAACCCGCTTACCCCCCATAAAAGAAGAACAAAAACAGCCCTCTCACTGCACAACCTGTGCCATGAGAGAGCTGTTGAAATAGTTTCATCGCTGACGTTTTAACGCTCGGCGCGCATATCGTTGGTCAGAAAATCCTTGTACGTCAGCCGGATACCGTCTGCCAGCTCCGTCTTATAATGCCAGCCCAGCCGTGTCAACTTGGTGACATCCAGCAGCTTGCGCGGCGTGCCGTCCGGCTTCGACGCATCATAAGCGATTCGCCCCGTATAGCCGACCACCTTTTTCACCAGCGCCGCCAGATCGCCGATCGTCAATTCGCGGCCGGTACCGAGATTGACTGTCTCATTGCCGGAATATGTATTCATCAGGTAGACGCAGGCATCCGCCAGATCATCCACATACAAAAATTCCCGCAGCGGCCTCCCTGTGCCCCAGATCACAACCTCCGGCGCGTCGGAAACTTTCGCCTCATAAAACCGCCGGATCAGCGCCGGCAATACATGCGAATGTAGCGGATGATAGTTATCATTCGGCCCGTACAAATTCGTCGGCATCACCGAAATATAATCCGTCCCATACTGCCGGTTTAAATACTCGCAATACTTCAGCCCGGAAATTTTCGCCAACGCATACGCCTCGTTTGTCTGCTCCAGAGCGCTGGTCAGAAGACAGCTTTCCGGCATCGGCTGCGGTGCCAGTCGCGGGTAAATACAGGAACTGCCAAGAAACATCAGCTTCTTTACTTGATTCTGAAACGCCGCCTGCAGCACATTCATCTCCAAAATCATGTTATCATACATAAAATCTGCCGGTTGCTCGCTGTTTGCCATGATGCCGCCGACTTTTGCCGCCGCCAGGAAAACATACGCCGGCTTCTCCGCCGCGAAAAACGCTTCAACCGCCGCCTGCCGCCGCAGATCCAGCTCCTTCGATGTCCGCAACAGCAGATTCGTATACCCCTGCTTTTGCAGCGCCCGTACAATCGCCGAACCTACCATCCCGCGATGTCCGGCAACATAAATCTTTGCATCCTTCTCCATCATTTTCCGTACATCTCCAAATCCGCCTCGACCATCATTTTTACCAACGCTTTGAAGTCCACTTGCCGTTTCCAACCGAGCTCGCGCTCCGCCTTTGCCGGATTCCCCCAAAGCAGTTCCACCTCGGCCGGACGGAAATACCGTGGGTTGATATCCACCAGCACCTTGCCGGTCTTTACGTCTATGCCCTGCTCCTGCACCCCGGTCCCGCTCCACTCCAATGCAATGCCGCCCACGGCAAAGGCCGCTTCGACAAACTCCCGCACCGTATGCGTTTCATTCGTCGCCAGCACATAATCACCCGGCTGATCCTGCTGCAGAATGCGCCACATGCCTTCCACATAGTCGCCGGCAAAGCCCCAGTCGCGTTTGGCATCGAGATTGCCCAGCGACAACTTCTCCTGTTTGCCGGCAAGGATCTTCGCCAGTGCAATCGTCACCTTCCGCGTCACAAAAGTCTCGCCCCGGCGCGGCGACTCATGATTGAACAAAATCCCATTTGCCGCAAACAAACCATACGATTCGCGATAGTTCACCGTAATCCAGTACGAGTACAGCTTCGCCGCCCCATACGGGCTCTTCGGATAAAACGGCGTCGTCTCATCCTGTGGCGCCGTTCCCGGCAGCCCGCCGAACAGTTCCGATGTCGACGCCTGATAAAATTTGCACTGAACCCCGCTCTGATAAATCGCATCCAGCAGCCGGATTGTTCCGACCCCCGTCGTCTCTGCCGTATATTCCGGCACCTCAAATGAAACCGCCACATGCGACTGCGCTCCCAGATTGTACACCTCATCCGGCTGAATCTTCTGAATCAGCGACGTCAGATTGCAGGAATCCGTCAAATCCCCATAGTGAAGAAAAAATCGGTCAATCAATGAAGGATCATCATACAGATGATCAATCCGCTGCGTGCAAATCGTACTATGCCGCCGGATAATCCCATGCACCTCATAGCCCTTTGCCAATAAAAGCTCCGATAAATACGATCCATCCTGCCCCGTAATCCCTGTAATCAACGCTTTTTTCATATGTCCGCCTCCACAATATCGACTGCATAACACTTTTTATATTATACCATAAATTTCTGTTGCTATTGCTTTATCCTGGACGCCGCTATCAAAAACAAAACTCCCTATGTATTTTCCACTACAACTTGCCTAAACGAAATGCCGCATATTTGATCACGGTATCGGCCAAAAGCTTTGCTGTCCCCTGCATTCCTGTCTCCTTCCAAGCCCGCTGCAGCTGATACTGCAGCAAGCGCCGCCCTTCACCTTCACTTTGACCAAACGCTTTTACAATCCAGTTTTCCCGTTTCTGGAATACCCCCGTCTGATAGTAGCGGCTAAAATTCTCCCGCCAGGTATAAGAATGCGAATGATAAACCTTTGCCTCTGCTACATACGCAATCCGACAACCGACCATCAGCAGTTTTGCCGCCGCATACATATCCTCGCAAACATTGACCTGTCGTGGAAACCCTCCGACTCGCTGTAAGGCCCGCACCCGATAGGCCGCAAACGAATCCGATAAAAATGCGGTTTTAATCCCTAGCTGATCCCGATCTTTCCAAGCCTTGATCCGGCTTTCTGCCGGATAGTTAAACTCCCGGGAAAGCCTGGCATCCAAGGAAGCGCCGGGAAACGGCAGCTGCCGGCCATACGCAGCCGCCACGGTTGAATCCTCGAAAGCGGCTGTCAAATGACAAAAACTTTCCGCATCATACAACTGCACATCCTGCGTCAAAAAAATCACAATGTCCGTATCCGCGCACAAATGTTCCAGTGCCTGCTGCCTCGTACCGCCATGATTAAATTCCTTGCGGGCAATCTCCCATACCTCAAACCCTGCCGCCCGGGCTTTGGCCGCCGTATCATCCTCCGATGCAGAATCGACCACCAGACAGCGTGCCAGCCGGCAGTGCTGCTGTCTGCATGCCTGTAAAAGCCGGGTAAAACCAGCGCCGGCGTTCAATGTCAGTATAACCAGCCCGATCCGCTGTTTTACCGCTTCCCTTTGCATCAATAGGCGCCCTTTCTTTCCCATACAACCTTAATGGTTTTCAATAAATAAACCATGTCAATCCAAACCGACCAATTGCGCACATACCATGAATCCATTTCCACACGTTCCTCATACGTTGTGTCACTGCGCCCGTTCACCTGCCACATGCCGGTAATGCCCGGCGGTACGAGATAAAAATCATGAATATAAGATCCATATTTCTCAACCTCCGCCTGAATAATCGGCCGCGGTCCTACCAGACTCATCTCTCCCTTGAGCACATTGAAAAGCTGCGGCAGTTCATCAAGACTCGTCTTCCGCAAAAAAGCTCCGATGCGGGTAATGCGCGGATCATTCCGCAGTTTAAAGTTCTGCTGCCATTCTTCCCTGGCGGACGCGTGCGCCGCTAAATACGATTCCAAAACCTGCTCCGCATGCGGCACCATCGAACGAAATTTATAGCAGGGAAATTCCCGCCCCCCCTGACCGATGCGCCGATGGGCAAAAATCACCGGGCCCGGACTATCCAAATAAATGGCCGCAGCCAGCAGCAGCCCCAGAGGTACAACAACCACCAGGCCGCAAACACTGACCACGATGTCAAACGCCCGTTTCAAAGCACGGTTATGCCAGCGAGCCAGATTGTTCTTCGCCCGCAGCATCATAATCTTTTCATCAATCAGGCTTTCTACCTCCAGATTTCCCATGGGCGCTCCGACAATATCCGGCACAAACGCCACCGTCTGCACCTGCGGCTGAATGCGATTGATCAAAGCAACCAGCGCCGTTGGGTTTAACCCCGGCGCAGTGATAATGACCGTCTGAACGCCCATATCCCGGATGATCTTCTCAGCATCCTGAAACCCGCCCAAGATCTGAAACTCTGCGGCAATGCGCTGGGAAACCGGATGATCATCAATAAAACCGAGAATTTTATAACCAAATCCGGAATCATGATGAAATGAACGCAGCACCAGTTCAGCCGTATGGCCGGCGCCAATCAAAATTACCGGCTGCTGCAGCAGCGCCTTGGCATTCAGATATTTTTTGATCCCATAGCGAAACAACAAAATAAAAAGAAAACCAAAAACCCAGACCATTCCAACATAAAGCCGCGAGATAACATCACTCACTTTGCCGAAATACATAAGCATCGTAATCGTCAAAATACTATACAAAGTCGCCCAAAAAACATTTTCGGCCATCTTCCAAAATGGCATGTTGCGGATATGCGTATTGTGCGCCTGTAAAAAACATAAAAAAATTGATGGCACAATAACGCAAAAATAAATGGGTGGAATATAAAAATGGGGATTAGCAATAGGCAGCCACTCCCGCCGCAAAAGATAGGCCAGACCAGCTGCCAGAATGATAGCCAGATAATCTGACGCCACCAACAGTATAGAAAAAGCAAAAGATGCATACTTCTCACCCCGAGAAACATGCACCCTCTTAGGTTGTTCCCGCATATTCATAACGACCCCTCAACAGCCAAATCTCCTCTAATTATATGGATAATATCACAGGTCAAAAGAAAAGGCAACTCACCGGTCAAGGAAATCCTCCCGGCGCTGAAAAACCCGGCCAGCCGCCAGGATGATACCCATCAGCAGCCAGTATTCCCGCATAATCGGCACCTGATTGATATTGGTATCAGAAAACCCTTCCATTTGCAGGCCGAGAAAAAGCAAAATTCCGGCCATGGCAAAAAGCGGCAGCTTTTTATGTTTTTCGACCTTATACTGACAAAGCAGCCGATAAAAAATATAGCCATGCAAAAAGAAAAACGCCAGAACGCCGACCAAACCGCCTTCTGAAGCAATCTTCATCAGATTATTGTGCGGATGCCCATGCCCGGAACGCGGATCAGACGTCTTGGCCCTTTCCCGGGCTTCCGGCAAAATATACTTCGTATTATACAGTCGTCCAAACTCATCCTGCCCGGCCCCTAAAATTGGATAATCCTCTGCCATATGCAGCGCCGACGTCCACATATACAGCCGTTCATCGACCGTACTATAAGGCCGCCAGGCCGCCGCCGAAAACAAATAGGTCAGTCCGCTGAAACAAACCGCCGCCAAAAGCACGCTGGCCAACAGTTTCTTATGCGCTCTTCCCGCGATCAAAAGCAGCGCCAGCAGCATGCCGCCCAGCGCCAGCCAGGAACCACGGGCGCCGGAAGCCAAAAGCATCCACACGCCGCCGGCCAAAGCCACCCCCGCCAGATAGCGCAAGTAAACTGATGCCTGCCGCGCCTGCATAAGAAAAATCGCCATGGCAATTCCCATGAGCATAAAACTACTGAAAAGCGTCGGCGCATTATTAAGACTGTTCACCCTCACCTCGTTGAGAATCACATACTGATAACCCCCGCAGACGACATCGATCAACATAGAAAGCAAAAACGCCAGACACAGCTGCCAGACCTGCTTCTCGGTACGAATATACAGCATGGCAAAAAACAGCGGCAAAAACCGATATGTCGTCGCCCAGACATCATGAAAACTGATGCGCGGTTCCTGAGAAAACGCTGCAATCAGACACTGCGCCGCACAATACAAAAGCACGACCTGCAACAGCCGCCGATCGACCGCTGGCCATTGCCGCCGGAGGATCCCCTGCCAGACCATCAGAACAGCTCCAACAGAAATTGCTAAACTCGTCGCGCCGGTAGAAATATTCGAGGCAAAAGCTAAAAGCAGTAAAACCCCATACATGCCGCGTTCAATTTTCGCATCCATAATGTCCATCCCTCATTTCAACAGTACAGCCTCCGGCTGCAAAAGCTCCGGATGCCGGGCCAGCCAACCGGTGATTGCTGCATAACCGTCAATCTCCCGCTGCAGACGGCATCCCTGCGGGTCCGTATACGCTGCCACCGGAGCCGCCGACGCCGCCAGTCCTTGATAGCGGGCATCATCCGCCGACCCGACAGCGTCGCGCGTCAGCCAATGATACGGTGAAACCGCATAGTCAACCGGCTCCAGCAGCGACGGAAACAACGCATAATAATTGAATCCAGCCGGTGCAATCAACTCAAAAATGGTTGGCAATAGATTCATGTGCCCGCCAATCGTATTGCCGGCCAGCAGCCGCTGATCAATATCCCGATGATACATCGCAAAAGAAGTGCAGTATAGTTCCCGCAACGTGACCTCTGTCCGTTCCATAAGACCCATATCCAGCGGAATCGGCACCGCCGCATGATCGCCGGTGACAATAATGAGACTATCCGGATAAGCCGCCTGCATCGTCTCCACAAAACGGGAAATCGCCTGATCCGAATACCAGTAAGTCCCCATGACCTGCTGCCAGTGATGGCTTTTTCGTATAGCTTCCGGCGCTTCGGGCATGACCTTTTCCGGATCATACCCGTACTTCGCCAGATCCATCTTATAGGGTCCATGATTCGACGTCGTATAAATAAAATGAAACGTTGGCTGATCATCGAGCTCCTGAATCAAACGGGCTGTTTGCTCCAAAAAAACATGATCATAGACACCGACCCAGGTTTTCGGAGAATCCGGCGGACAAAAATCCGTAGCCGCCATGACTTTTTCAAAGCCAACGGCCGGAGCATATTGATTGAAATTACCATAGGTTGCATTGCCGCCATACCAGTAAAGCGACCGGTATCCCAGCTTTTTCAGCTGCAGCGGCAGCGCCGTCGCCACGGTCCCGGCCCAGAAATCCTCGCGTTCATTGAGCTCCAGTTTCGCATCGAGGATGCCGGTCATCAAACTCACAATGGACGGCCGCGACAAACGACCGGCCGGCAGAAAATTCGCCAGCTGCACCGTATGCGGATTTTCCCGGAACCGGCGCGCCCCATCCATGATATGCAACGAGGCATAAATAGCATCCAGCGGCATCTGCGCATAGCTTTCCGCGACAATCAGAAAGATATGCTTTGGCTTCTTGATCCGCGCGCCCCCGGCAGTCCGTAGGAATGCCTCGGCCGGACTGGGCAGCTGCTGCCAGACAGGCGCCTGCATCCCCGCAGGAACCACCGCGTCAATGAGCGGTATATCCTCGGCATCCGTATGCGTCAGCAGCCCTTGCAGCGGATGCTTCCAGACAGACTCGAGCGCTACCAGATCATCGACCGTCGCCCGGGCGAGAAAAATATCCTTTTTCACCACGCTGGGAATCGTATCCCACTCCGGTTTGGCCGCATGCGCAAAGGTTCCGCCAAAACGAAAAAAATAGAAAAACGCGACCGCAGCCAAAACAATCAAACCATTGAAAGCGTATTGCAGCCAAAGGAACGGCATGACCGGCAGCGAAAACTGCGGCAGCAGCAGCAGCCAATCCGTCAGCCCATAGCAGAACCCCAGGAAAGGAACGAAGCTGGCCAATACCAGGGCCCCATGGTTTTCATTGAAAAACACATCGGCCAGATTATGTTTTTCCGCATTTTTTCCTAACCAGACCAAAGAATTATAAATATCATGATAATGATCATAAAAAATCATCTTGCCCCAAAAAGCCGCATAAAGCGCGGCAGAATAGAGCAGCACTCCGCTCAGCCGCATCGTATCGCCAACGGCAAAATACACCGGAAAAAAAGCGCCGGGCAGGCTTGCCAGCAGCAGCGAAAACAAAAACACATAAGCATTAAAATCCATGCCCCACCAAAATCCATAGCGGAAGCAGTGAAAAATAGCCGTTCCCTTGCCGGCCAGACTTTTATAAGGCCGGAAATGCCAGATAAAAACGGCCCGGAAACAAGCGCACAGAAACGGCGCTACGAAAAATATTTTCAAATCTTGCTGCAAACCCAGAAAAAACGCAGAAAACAAAACGCTACCTCCCCAAAGATTCCCCTTGCATAAACTTTTGTATCCCTGACGCCACCATAGCCAAAGAAATATCATTCATGCAATAACGATTCTGACAAGCATCTGCCTGCCCATCATCACAAGGCGAGCAAGGAACATGCAGACTGACCGGATAACAATATTTTTTGGGCGCCCAGCGTTCCGGAAGATCCTTGCTGAACAACCCGATCGTATTCTTGCCAACAGCCCCGGCAATATGCATGGGCCCGCTGTCCGGCGTCACCACAAATTCTGCGGTCTCCATCAGCGCCACCATTTCCGTGATGCTTGTCTGCCCCAGCATATTATACACCCCCGGCCGGCTGTCCAACCGGGATGCAAACTCCTTCACTCCGACCAGCACGCAGGCATACCCGCAGGCATTAAGAATATACGTTTCCAGTTCAGTCAGCAGCGGCAGCGGAATATCCCTCGCCGAACGACCGGAAAACGGGACAATGACCGCATATTTCTTATCCGGCGCTTTGCCCGCCGCCAGCAGCAACTGCGCCATGCGCCGCGATTCCGCCGGTGTTGGCCGCGATACGTCGCACTGCGTATCATCAATCGCCAGATTGACTCCCAGTGCCTCTCCCAGCACTTCGCCAATCACATCGGCGGCAAACGCATGCGTGGACAGCACCCACTTATCGATATGCTGCTGAAAAAGTCCCATATTTCGATACTTTTCCTTGCAAATCCCGATTCGGTGTGGCACCCGGCTCAGATAAGCCATCCAGGCCAAATGCGGCTGCCAGGTCGTAAAGACAGCATAATCCTGTTGAAAAAAATGATAGCCCGGCCGGTAACGTCCCAAAAACTTGCCCCGCCGGATACAATACACATGATCAACATATGGCAGCCGGTCCAGAACCGGCTGATTCGTTTCCGTCGTCAAAATGCTCAGCACGCAATCCGGATAAAGCTCCTTGATTTTGCGCAGCGTCGGAGTAAACATGATCAAATCGCCAATCCCGGCGATATTCTCAATTAAAATATGTTTACCATTCAACATCCATCAATCCGCTCCAGTTCCCGGCATTGTTCCAGCACCAGCTCTGCCGAAATTCCCTTGATGCAGCCCACCGTGCCGCAAAGATCGGCCTGATCGCCGCAGGGCACACAAGGAAACTGCAAGGTGACAACCCGGCAGTTCCGACGCGGAGCCCAGCGCGACGGCAGATTCGTGCTAAAAAGCGCGACGATTTTCTTGCCGAGCGCGCCGGCCACATGCATCGGACCGCTGTCGGTCGCCACCACCAGACGGGCGCGGCGCATACATTCCACCATTTGCGGCAGCGTTGTCTGCCCCGCCAAATTGTAGCGCGACATAGCCGCAGCCGCCTCGCGGTCCGCCGGCGCGCCGATGATCACAACCGGCAGACCAAACTCCCGCTCCGCCTGCTCAACAAAACGCCGGGCGGTTTCCTGCGGCCAATGACGAACGGCATTCGCCGCAAACGGCGCCAGCAGCAAAAACGGTTCTGCCGGCGAAAGACCGACACCCGCCAACAGCGCATCAACCGCCGCCTGCGTCTCCCGTCCCGGCAGCGCTACATCGCACTGCGTCATATCGCCGGAAAGCGTCACGCCGAGCGCCTCCGAAAGCTCACGTGCCCGACGCTCTCCGGCATACTCGGTAAAAACATACTGCCGGTCCTCGACCCGCCGCGTCAAATAGCGGCAGGCGCTGCGTCCTTCCCTGGCCACCCCGCCGCGCAAGGGAATGCGCAGCAGATATGACAAAAAGAGCAGCTGCGGCTGCCAGTCCGTAAAAGCAACCGCATCCTGCTGCCGCAAAACCGGCAACAGGCACCAGCGGCCCAAAAAGCCCCCGCGAGACAGACCGACCGTCTGATCAATATACGGCAGCCCGCGCACGGCATCAAGATGACTGCTGTTCGCCAGCAAAGTCACCCGGCACGCCGGATACAGTTCTTTCAGCCGCCGCAAGGCCGGCGTACAGGTAATCAGATCCCCCAGCCCATAACAATTACTGACCAGTATACGCTTCCCGTTCCAATCCATGCGCTTCACCTCAAACTCCGCTTTTGACCGTCAAAACAATGCACAAGCCTGCCCCGGAATTAAGATCAGGCCAGGACGCCCACCCCTTGCTGCGCCCGTTCATAATCGGCTGGTATGCCAATATCGATAAAATAGCCGTCACTGACAAAAGCCCGTATATCCAACTGCTTGCAAACCTTCTCCGCAAAATCCGTCTCAAAGGAAAACTTTGTCTGGCGGATGTTATCCAGCACTGACGGCTGTAGGCAATAAACGCCGCCATTGATAAAACCGCAGGCCACCGGCTGTTTTTCGCAAAACGCACAAATCCGTCCCCGCTCAATCTGCAAAGCCCCATAGCGGTCAAAATCGCGCATCTCTTTCACGGCCATCGTAAGCCCGGCTCCGGTTTCCCGGCTCTGCCGCAGCATCGCCGGGTAGTCAACCGCGAAATACGTGTCCCCGTTCACGGCAAAGACATAGGGTTCCTGACAAAGCTGCAGCGCTTTTTTCAAGGCGCCGCCGGTTCCCAGCGGCTCATCCTCCAGAGAATACAGCACCTTCATCCCCTGATACCTGTCACCAAAATATTGCTCAATCACCGTATGCTTATAGCCAACGGCCAGCACCACCTGCTGCATGCCCTGCCGCGCCATATCATCCAGTACCCAACTTAAAAATGGACGCCCCTGCACCGGCGCCATCGGCTTGGGCACATCAGCTACCACTGACTGCAGCCGGACCCCGAAGCCGCCAGCTAAAACCACTGCCTCCATATCGCCACTCCTTACGAATCCTTTGTAATATCATAATCCTCGGCAGCATAATAAATCACCCTCGTGCCGTCATCCTCAAAAGTAAACGGCACATACAGCAGATCCTGCAGTGCAGCCCGCACCGCCGCCTGCCGTTCCGGCTCGACAAAGAACAGCAAAAATCCGCCGCCGCCAGCCCCCAAAAGCTTGCCGCCCACCGCGCCGGCCAGCCGCGCTTTCTTATAAACGGCATCAATGGCGTCAGTGGAAATTCCGGCTGATAAACCGCGCTTCAACGTCCAGGCATGATGCAACAGCCGTCCAAAATCCTCCAGACTGCCCTTACCGGTCAGAATATCCTCAGCTTCATCGACCAGTTGCTTCATTTCCATCAGCTGCCTGGTCTTCTGCCGAAAATCAGCCGACGCCTGCTGCTGCACCAGCGCTGACCAGCGCGTAAATCCGGTAAAAAACAGCATCAGCCGGTCATTCAGCGCCTTTTTGCGCGCGTTGGAAATCACCATCGGCGTCACATGATAGCCGCGCCGGTCCATATCAATACGGTTCAACCCGCCAAAAGACGCGGCAATCTGATCCTGAATGCCCCCTGCTTCCTGACACAGCACCCGTTCCAGATAAATCGCCTCATCCGCCAGCTTCTTCTTATCCACGCGCTTGCCCTTAAGTGCATAAAAAGCATTAAGCAGCCCCACGGCAAATGAACTCGATGTCCCCAGCCCGGTGCGGGCCGGCAAATCGGCATCATACATCAGGCGGATATCCCGAATATCCAAAAACCGCATGGCCTCCCGAATCAAGGGATGCTCGATCTCATCCAGCGCATTGACGCACTCGGTTTTTGAATACGTCAGATGGGTCCGATAATCAAAAAAACGCGGCAAATGACGGATATTCACATAACAATATTTATCAAAAGTCGCCGACAGTACCGCACCGCCATAAGCCTCATAAAATTCCGCCATATCTGTCCCGCCGCCAAAAAACGACATGCGAAATGGCGTTCTGGTAATAATCATATCTTCTCACCCCTGACTACTCTTTTCAACAACAACTCCCAAGCCGGCCAGATCACTTCCGGCGCATAGGGCTTCATCGAAAGCCGCGCCGCCGCGCCCATACGGGCGCGCAGCTCTGCGTCGCCCATCAGCCGCGCCATCTGCTCGGCCAGCGGCTCCACGCCGTCCGCGCACAAAAATCCATTTTCACCATCCCGGATCAGCTCATTCACCGCCGAACAGCTGCGGTAGCCGATCGCCGGCAGGCCCATGCTCATTGCCTCCGCCAGCGTCAAACCAAACCCTTCCGACATGCTGGGAAAAACGAACAAATCCCCTTGCTGCAGCACCCCGGCCACATCATCCGTCACGCCGCGCAGGAAAACGCGGTTCTCCAGTCCATGCCGCGTAATCTGCTTCTGCAGACTGACCAAATAACTATGCCGGTTCTCCGCGCCCCAGAGTTCCGCTTCCCAGTCGGGAAAACGCACTGCCAGACGGGCAAACGCCTCAATCAAAAGATGCGGCCGCTTGTGATTTTTCACCAGCCGGCCGATGAACAGCACGCGGCGGCGCGGCTTTGGCTGCCGCAGATCCGCCTGTACCGGATATTGCGGCACCACATTGCCAATCACAACCGTATGCGCCTGCGGCACATGCTGCCGGATAATCCGTTCAAAAGCCGGCGTCAGCACCTGGCAAGCCGCGCAGCGCGAAAGAGCCGGCAGATTTGCCGCCGGCTCCGTCCGGAAATAATCAGCCGTATCCCCATGCGACATATTGACAACCGGGATATTTGTCTGCAAATCACAGACAAACACCTTGCTCGCCGCCAGTTGAAAACAAACGATCACATCCGGCGCCAGTTCCTCCAGCAGTGTCCTGATCTGCTTCTCGAGATAACGCGCCGTAAAATCCACCGCCACGGTGCGCGACCGCTGCATACTAAAAAAGCGCCAAATCTCGCGTTTCAGCTTCAAGCGGGCCGGCAGCAAAACATCCTGTCCCCGGAAATGACGCAGGTTGTAGACAGCAATCCCTTCATCCAACGGAAAAAAGAAAGCGCCCTCATGATCATCGCTGTACATAATCGAAACCGTATGCCCAAGACGATGCATTTCGTTGGCAAAAGCACAGTTCACCTTTGCCGTCCCGCCGGAATCGCCCACCATATTCGAAAAATTCGCCAATAAAATCTTCATTGTTCGCTCACCCCGATGCCGCGCAGCAAACTTCCCATACGCGCGGCAATCGCCGCATCAATCTCATCCAGCAAAGCAAAGCGCCGGCGGTAAACGGCCCGCTTACGCGTAGGAACCTCCTCCATCGTCTTGCGAGGCTCCGTGAGCGGCAGCGCATCAAAACGCCGATCCGCCGTCGTTTGGCCCCCCGCTTCCTGCCAAAAGTCGCTGAACGACGTCTTCAGCTTGCGGTTCGTGCGCAGATGATTGTTCGCATAGTACCCATAATTGGTGACCGCATAAATATGCTGCAACCCAAGTGCCCGGGCCACCGCCTGCGTCATATAAAGAATCAGATTCTTCGTCCGATAGGCATGGCACTGCTTGGTGATCTTCTTAACAACCTCGCGCGCATGCTCCATATTCGGCCCCTGCATCGCCCCGATCCACATCGACCATTCCCCAGCAGGATTTTTGGCAATCCAGAAAATCATCTGGTAGAGCGGCTGGCCATCCAGCCGCAGCATCGCTGACAGCATCCCTTCCTTGCGCTGTCCCGCCTCAAAATAAAGCGACAGCACCAACGGCTGCCCTTCGCAATCCGCCTGCCACAAGGGAATGTTTTCCTCGCGATACAGCCGCAGCACAACCTCCGGACGAAAATGCGCCGCTAAAAAATCCATGTGCTGCTCCACCAACCGCGCCCGCTCGTCAAACGTTGACCGGTTATAAAAAAACGCCCGCGTCGGCTGTTCATAAACAAATGGATACACGGCCGCCACCGAGCGCAAAAGCTCATCCTGCGCAAAAAACGCAAACAAATGCCGCATCCGTCCGCGGTTCAGCCAGCAGCGAACGACAAAAACCATCATGCGCCGTACTTCCCGCGGATTATTCATATCATAAATTTTCTTGCCCAGCTCCGTAAACGATGGCATGCGCTTCTCTCCTCATCCTGCCGTCCCCGGCCTTAAACTATCTAGCCGCCGGATATTGTTTCAGCAGCTGCGCCATGCCTGCCACAGCTTCCTCCGGCAAAATAGACTCCATACAAACATTCTTCCCCTGACAGGGCGCGCCATACCCCTGCGCATCACACGGCGCGCAAGGCGGCTGATGCTCCAGATGAATGCAGCGGTGCCGCGGCGCCCATTTGGCCGGAGAAGTCGGTCCATAAAAAGCCAGCGACGGCGTGCCCACCGCCGTTGCAATATGCAGTAAAGCGCTGCAGCTGCCGACAAAATAATCCACACGGCGCAAGACTTCCGTCGTCACCGTGATTGGCAGCCGTCCGCGCAGATCATAGCAGTTCTCCGGGACCGGAAACGGCCGGTCCTGCTCGCCGGGCCCGCCCAGCAGCACATACTCTGCCGGACCAAGACGGCTCATCGCAGCAAAAAACTGCGCATAATACGCCGGCGGCCAATCCTTGACCAACGTCGAACTAAAAGGCGAAACCGCAATGCGCACCCGCCCCGGAATCCGGGTTGGCAGCGCCGCATCGGCGGCCGCCAGATCAGACGGCGAAGCCGCCGCCACAAATAAATGCGACCAGTCGCCCGTCATCTTCAAGCCGATCGTCTGTTCCACCACCTGCGCCAGATAAGCCGAAAAATACAGCTGCTCGCTCTCCGGGCCGCAATCGACAAAATGCGTCAGAAACAGTTTGCGCTTGTGCTTGATGCCGGCGCGAACCGGAATGCGCGCCAAAAAAGGCACCACCGCGCTGCGGTATTTAAAATCCAGGCAAATCGCCACATCATAATGCCACAGCCGCCGGATCACCGGCCATAATGGCATGCCTTTCGTATAGGGAATCAGCTCATCTATAAAAGGCAGATCCACCAGCGGCGTAAAGCGCGGATCAGCCAGAAAAGCAATGCGGCTTTCCGGAAACTGATCACGAAACGCCTTGATCATACCGGTTGACAAAACCACATCCCCCAAAGCATTCTGCTGCAACAGCACAATTCTATCAAACTTCATTTTCATCCCCCGCGCCCTTACGCACTGCATTCTGCACACAGGCCAGTAAACTGCCGCCGCGATAGTGCACGCCGCAAACGCCGGCGCGCGCCGCGCATTCCATATCCAGCTCCTGATCTCCAACAAAAAAACTCTTCTCCGGATCGATCTGATGCTCCTGACAAGCGGTTTGCACCATTTTCGGCGACGGCTTACGGCAGTCGCATTGTTTTGTATAGATTGGAACCCGGCCCTCCACATGATGCGGGCAATAATAAAATGCGTCGATGTGCGCCCCGATTCCGGCCAGTTCTTCATTCATCCAGGCATGCAGCCGATGCACATCGGCTTCCGTATAAAAGCCACGCGCGACGCCGCTCTGATTCGTCACCACAATGACGAGATACCCCTGCGCATTGCAGTATTGAATCGCCGCCATCGCATCCGGCGTCCAGACGAAATCCTCCGCCCGATACAGATAATGCACATCCACATTCAGCGTACCATCCCGGTCAAAAAAAACCGCCCGGTTTTTACTTTCCATACGTAAAATAACCGCCTTCATTGAGGAAACTGCAATACTCAGCTACCGCCGTCTCCATCGCATGAAACCCGCCGTCATAGCCGGCCGCCAAAAGCTTAGTCGTATCCGCTTCCGTAAAGCACTGATACTTTCCCTTCAGCACCTCAGGAAAATCGCGGTACTCGATGTGTCCCTGCCCCAAAGCATCGATCACTGCCTGCGCCGCTTCATTATACGTATGCGCTTTTCCCGGACCGCAGTTGTATATGCCGCTGGAGCCGCAATTCTGCCAGAACCAGAGATTCACCTTCACGACATCGCCGACATAAACAAAATCGCGGCGCTGCTCGCCGTCGCCATAGCCATCAATGCCCTTGAAAAGCCGCGCCGTACCGGTTTCCTGAATTTGGTTGTACAGCTGATAAAAAATCGAAGCCATCTTGCCCTTATGCTGTTCCTGCGGCCCATACACGTTGAAATACCGCAGGCCCACCACCTGGCTGTGTGCTTCCGGCAAAATCTGCCGCACATAGCGATCAAAAGCCAGCTTGGAATACGCATACGGATTCAGCGCATCCTCACAGGCATCACCTTCGCGGAAACCATTCTTGCCCGAACCGTACGTCGAGGCTGAAGACGCGTAGAGGAACGGGATTCGATGCTCCAGACAAAAATGCAGCAGCGCCTTGGAATATTCATAGTTTACCTTCATCATGAAATTCACATCATAAACCATCGTATCCGAGCAAGCGCCCTCATGGAAAACAACATCAATATCCGTGCCATCGAAATCATCATCTTCAATGCTTCGTAAAAAATCATCCTTATGCTGATAATCAATAAACTTCAAGCCGCGCAAATTCTTATAATTCTGCCCGTCGCTAAGATCGTCAACGATCAGAATATCCTCTCTGCCCTGCCGGTTGAGTTCCTTCACAATGTTGCTGCCGATAAATCCGGCCCCGCCTGTTACAATAATCATAGTTTCTGCTCCCTCTTTCTACTCAGTCTTCCCCGATCTGCCTTTGCCGGTAATACAGCTTGGCATATTTCATAAAAACCGTCATCCCATGACAACAGGCCAGCAAAAAGCCGACCCGGCCATCCCGCCAACCGGACTGCAGGATATACACCTTGAACATACCAAACAGCGGATGCGCCAGAATAGCCAAAAACGAAGTGTGCTCGCCTGCCTGCTGCTTTTTCTTCGCCGCCAGCGTCGTATAAAAATTCAGTTTGCGCAGATACTGCTCCCAACTGCGATATGTATAATGAATCAAATGCGCTGCGACCGGCAGCTTGCGCTCCGGACAATCATAATGAATCTCGGGATGCACAAAGCCCGTCACATAGCTGCCCTCCCGCGGCAGCAAATGCACGCCGTAATCCGGGAACCAGCCGCCGTGCCGCACCTTCGTGCCGCAAAAGAAATTCAGCCGGGCATTGCGGTAAGCATACCGTTCATTTTTCCGCACCGCCTGCTGGATCTCCGCCGCCAGGGCATCTGTCATGCGTTCATCGGCATCGATAAAATACACCCACTCATACTTCGCCTGCTGAATGGCAAACGTCTGCTGCTGCCCCCAGTTGCCGTCCATGGCATGCTGCACCACCCGCGCGCCCAAGGCCCGGGCGATTTCTGCCGTGCGGTCCGTACTGAAATCATCAATGATGACAACCTCGCCGGCAAACAGCACTCCCTTGATACAATCGGCAATATTCTGTTCTTCATTTTTCGCCAGGATCAAAACACTCAGGTTCAAATTCATCGGCACCGTCCTATACTTCCTTATCCCGCAGCGCTGTCAAAAGCTCCGCTCGGCTCACTGCATACGTGCCCAGCTTGGCCACGACCACACTGGCCGCCAGATTCGCCAGATAGGCAGCGTCCGACGGCTTAACGCCGCCGGCCAGCGCCAGCGCAAACACCGCAATCACTGTATCGCCGGCGCCCGAGACATCAAAAACCTCCTGCGCCTTCGTCGGAATATGCACGACCTCCTCCGGACGCACCAAGGAAAGTCCACACTCAGACCGCGTCGCCACAACGTTTTTGATTTTGAACTTGCGCATCACATACTGCGCCGCCTTGACCACCGCTTCATCCTTATTTTTAACCGGCGCCGGCAGCACCTGATTTAGTTCTTTGAGATTCGGCGTCAGATAATCCGCCTCGCCGTACTTGCTCCAGTTACTGCCTTTCGGATCAACTACCACCGGCACGCCATGCGCATGGCAGGAAGCAATGATATGCTCGCAGGTCTCCTCCGTGCAGGCGCCCTTGCCATAATCCGAAATCGCCACGCAATCCAGACCCTCGGCTAACCGCTGATCGACATAATCCAAAAGCCGTGCCGCATAAGGCGCCGCTACGGGCTGCGTCTCCTCGAAATCCAGACGCAGCATCTGCTGATGCCCGCCAATCACCCGCAGCTTCGTCGTCGTCGGTGCATTCGTATGCACCAGACCCTTATAATCAATACCGCGAGCCGTGAACTTATCCAAAAGGCTCTGGCAGTGATAATCATCCCCGACATAGCCGGCCACGACGGTCCGGCAGCCTAAAAGCGCCAGATTGTGCGCCACATTGGCCGCGCCGCCCAGCGTCTCCGTCGTATCCGTCACCCGGGTAATCGGCACCGGCGCCTCCGGCGAAATACGCGTGACCTCTCCATAATAATACTTGTCCAGCATCACATCGCCCACAACCAGAATCCGGCACTTACCCGTCTTATTCCTGATAAAATCCCCGATTTTCTCCCAGTCAATCTTCATTTGCGAGCCTCCTCCCAAAGTGAGACAATCTTTTTCATATCGACCGCCGTCTGCTGCAAAATAGCTTCATAGGATAAAGCCTGCAGCCGTTTTTGCTGCTCCTGCCGCAGCCGCGCCAAAAGCGCCGGATTCATCAGCGTATCATGAATGGCCGCTGCCACCCGGCCGGGTTCCTTATCCGGCAGTAAAACTCCCGCCTGACCCAGAGTCTCCGGAACCGCCGCACAGGCGTAGGCCAGCACCGGCTTACCAAAAATCATTCCTTCAACCAGCGGCACGCAAAACCCCTCGTGCTCGCTCAGGCAAAGCACGGCGTCGGCCAGCCGGTACCAGGTGCAAAGCGCTTCATTGGAAATCTGTCCGGTAAACAAAACATGATCCTCCAGCTGACGTTCCCGCACCATTCCCTGCAGTTTCCTGGCAAAACTCGGCTTCATATTGCCGATAATCACCAGCCGCACCTTTGGGGAAATATGCCGGCGGTAATAATCCACCGCCGCAATGGCCTCATCCTGTTTTTTGTGCGGCACCCCGCGCCCCACCACCAGAATATTCACCCGGCCGTCATGATATTTCTCATAAAGCTCCGGATCGACTGCATACTGCTGATACTTTTCCGGCTCCACGACCGCCGGCATCACGCCCGTATGCGCGATGCCGAGCTCGGTCAGTTCGCGGCGCGAATACTCCGACGCGCCCCAGGCAAAAAAACTGTTCGCGGCAATCTTCTTGAGATCGCGGCGGCCTTTCAGGCACTTATACCACGAGCCCCAGGCATTGCCCCAAAAATACTTCGCCGGCGTGATATTATGATAATACAGCACAATCTTCTGCGGATATCGATAAACCCATTGATTAAATGACGTCCCGGAAGTCATCTGGTAAATGACGATGTCATCCCGCGTCCCGTCAAAATCCTTCATTGGCCGAATATCAGCCGCAATGCGCGCATCAATCTTGTGCGAAAACATAACCGTATCATAACCCAGTTGTCTGAAAATCCGATCCATATTTAACATATGACGGCTCGCGCCATCATCCTTTGTCATCGCATGCGCGACCTGAAGTATCCTCATTCCGTCACCTCCGACTGACAGCTGCTATATTTTATAATTCTACAACCTTACATTGATATTGTCCATAAACCGCCGGGATATTTCCCACCTGATCCTCGTATTTGGCCAGCAAGGCATCCGCATATTTCATGACGGCATCCACCGGAATATGCTTCATACATCCCATGTGGTCTTCCCCCGTTTTCGGGCACTCGTGAATGCCGCAGGGATGACACTTCTCCGGTGTTTTAATGAGAACATCCTTCGCATCATAAGGGTAGAATCCCGGCACCGGCGAAGCGCCGAACATCGTCACCACCGGCACATGCATCGCTACACCCACATGCATCGGCCCCGAATCCGTCGTGATGAAAAGCACACAGCGGCGCAGCATAGCCGCCAGTTCCCCCAGCGATACCTTCCCGGTAAAAACCCGGATCGCCGGATGCTCCGGCTGCTGCATCTTCGCCATGCAGCGCGTCACCAGCTCCGTATCCATCGGGCCGCCAAAAAAAGCGATGCCATAGCCGCGCGCCAGCAGCCGGTCCGCCGTCTCGGCAAAATAATCATCGCACCAGCGTTTTGTCTTCCAACTGGCCCCGATATTAAAAGCAACAACTTTTTTATCCGGATCAAAATTGGCCGCCCACAATTTGGCGGCGCTTTCCTCCGCGCCCGGAGGCAGCCACATCTCCAAGCCGCCGTCGTCAATCTTCGTCACTCCGGCCGCCTTGGTCAGCACCTCAAAATGCGAGTGGATCTGATGCATGACCGCCTTCTTATTCGGCAGCACCTGATCAAAAAACCAGGAAAATCCCGGTTTACTATAGCCAACAATACGCCCGGCCCCGGAAAAAGCCGCCAGCGCCGAAGCCCGCTCATTGCGGTGCAGATTGATCACCAGATCAAAATGCTTCTGGCGCAGGTTCCATATATATCTGGCAAAGCTCAGCAAATGATCATCTTTGCCTTTTTTATCAAGCAGCAGGCATTCATCAATATGATGGTTATACTGCACGAGATCCGCCAGCTTCTGGTCCGCCAAAAGCGAAATCCGCGCCGTCGGATAATTGGCCCGAAGCGTCCGCAAGACCGGCGTCACCAGCATCAGATCCCCAATATGCATCAGATTAATCACCAGAATATTTTTATACATAGTACCTTCCTTATCTCACTTTGTCGACAGCCCGGATAATCTCGCCTGCGCTAATATTGCCAATGCAGACGTTCTCGGTACAGTCGCCTTTGCCCCAGCACGGGGAACAGTCCATCTTTTTATACAAAATCACATCATGAGTTCCGCGCGGGCCCCAAACAACCGGATCCGTCGGGCCAAAAACCGCTATCGTGCGGCAGCCGACCGCCTGCGCTATATGCAGCGGTCCCGTATCCACCGTCACCAGACAATCAGCGCGGCCCAAAAACGCCGCCAGCTCCGGCAGGGTGAGCGTCCCTGCCAGTACTTGTGTGAGTGGCAGCCCGGCGGTTTTGGCGATGCGTTCCAAACCGGCAGCTTCCGCCGGCCCGCCGATCAGATACACCGAGCGTCGCAGACTCCAATGCCGCACCAGATGGGCTGCCAGCCCCAGCGAAAGATTTTTTTTCGCATAGCTGCCGAACGGACAAAGCACCAGATACCCCTGTTCCGGCATCTCGTACCGTTGCCGCTTTGCGGCCAACGACGCCTGCGCCGCTGTCGGCGCTGTCAGTACCAGCGACGTATCCTCCGTCCCCAGCCCCAGCGGACGCAGCACCTCCAGATGATTCAGCGCCTCATGCTTCACCCCATCGCGTTCGTGCCGCTGTACCAGCGTCAAAAAAAGCCCGGCATGCTGTGCGTCATAGCCCAGCCGGTTCGGTATCCCGGCCAGCCAGGCAACCACCGCGCCGCGCACGGCAAAATTCATGCACACAGCCAGATCAAATCCCCGCGCCTTCAGCTGCCGTCCCATCGCCAACATGCCAAAAAAACCTTTATGCCGTCCACGCTTGTCATAGACCAGCACCTCGTCGACGAAAGGATCCATCGCCGCCACCGGAGCCGTCAAAGGCACCGTCAGCATCGTGAGCCGCGCCGCCGGATAAGCAGCCTTCAACGCCCGCATCACCGGCGTAGCCAGTATCACATCGCCAATAAAAGCCAGATCGATCACCAAGATATTTTTTGCATTTTTTACAACACTCTGCTGCATCCTGTCATCACCGCATTCCATTACTGCGTAACATTATACCATGCGCCGACAAAAAAAAGAACTGTCTCGCGGCAAGCTTTCCCTGTCAACACGCAAAATCAGCTCACAACAAATTCGAAACCAGCTTGCGGCAAAATATGATATAATATGAAGGAAATTAATTTTCTGAAACTATCAATGAAAGAAGATGCGGCTCATGGCAACTGCCCAGCAAACCATTCTCTCCTTTATGAATATATTGGACACAACGTCCGAAACCGGCACCGACGCATTGGACGAAGCCGTTCGCGCCTGTTCGTCTTTTTCCAGTGCCTCGGACTGGATTGAAAGCTTTATCGACGAATTCACCGACTACGCCGACACAAACGATCGGGGCTATAGTTCCCTGAATGACTTACTGGAAGGTCTCTGCGGCATCAATCTCAACGATGCCGACACCGGCGCGATCTCCGGCTCCGATGCCGGCGATGCCACCCCCAAAAATGCCGAAAGCATTATCCCCGAATCCGGTACAGCCACAGCTCCGGCCAGCAGTCAGACCACCATCAGCGGCCTGACCGTGAGCTGGCCGGTCCAAAGCTACGACGGCGGCAGTCTGACGGCTGTTGAAAATACCATCATTGCTGACCTCAACACCTGGTGGATTGCCGGAGGACTCGGTCTGATCGCCGAATCCTATGGATTAAATTTTCAGGAAACCGGCACTACAGTCAACTCGATGCAGGTCGAATTCACGAATGAAAACTCATCAACGCTGGCCGCGACTTCCTGGACCTACGATCGTCTTACCGGTGCTGCCACCTCACTAACCCTCAGCATCAACATGCACTACTACAATAGCCTCATCGCCAGCGATCCCAATGGAATATCGACGGATGCTTCCGCCACCTACCTCGATCGTGTCATCGCTCATGAGCTTACCCATGCCGTCATGGCTGCAAATATTCAGGATGCTGCCGCCTTGCCTGCTTTTATTGAAGAAGGCTTGGCCGAACTCGTGCATGGCATTGATGACGAACGTCAAGGCACGATTTTAGGCCTCTGCACGAACCCCAACAGTCTGGCCAGCGCGCTGGATCTCACCGCCACCTCGGCCCGGGGCGTGGATACGTATGCAGCCGGCTATATGGCGCTCCGCTACCTTGCCAAATACGCCAGCACCGGCACAGATGCGGGCACACCGATTGCGCCCGTATATTACAACGCCAGAAGGACCACCCTGACCATCGCCCCGAACTACAGCGGCACCATCTGGCTCGGCAGCCCCAGCGGTACCACCTATACTGCCACGGCCACAACCATCAACGCCGCTGCCGCCGACGGCACCCTGGTGCTTATCGGCAACAGCCAGCCCAACCTCATCAAAACCGGCACCGGCACTGCGGCCATCTGGGGCGGCAGCAGCGCCAGCGATACTTTACAGAGCGGCAGCGGCAGCGATACCTTTTGGTTTGGCGCGACCGACGGCAGCGATCATGTGCTGGATTACAACAATAACAACGACATCCTTTACTTTTATGATAACTCCCTCGACAGTATTGCGGCCGTCGGAGATGATATCCGGCTCGGCGCCGGGAGCAGCGCCCTGACCATCGACGGCAAAGCCGGCACGGCCGTCAACATCAAACTAGCAGACGATACTCCTCTTTGGCATACCTGGGTCGGAAAAAACCAAACCAATACCGTCGCTTTCAGTGAGGCGCCCGCCAATACCTACAATCTCTACTGGGGCGCCGCCAATTATGCCAATACCCTGCAGGTCACCGGCAGCGCCTGCATAGAACTCAATAATACCGACGGAAAAAACTTTTACATTGGCATCAACACCGTAGATGCCAGCGCCGCCAACGGCAGCGTTGTTCTATGCGGCAATGCTGCCGTCGGTAATCTTCTCATCGGCGGACAGGGAACCACGGCTATGTGGGGCGGCGGTAAGGCAGCCGACACTCTGCAGGGAGGCAGCGGAACTGACATCTTCTGGTTTGGCTGCGGCGACGGCCAGGATACGATCACGAACGGCCAGGCAGCCGATAACGTCTATTTCTACTCCGCTGACATGACGTTCACCTCCATTGCCCGCAAAAACGACAACCTCGTCTTCAATACGAACAGCAGCGATTCACTCACCATTACCAACTGGTCCGTCAATGCCCTCAATACCTTTACCTTTGCCAACGGCAGCCAGTACCGGCTTACCGATGATTCCAATGGAAAGATTGGCTGTACACAAGTCAAATAAATCTGATTGATGAATAAGGGTGTAGTCAGGATACGGTATTATTATAAATGCCGTATCCTGACTACACCCTTTCTCTGTATATAAAACAAAATAAACGAACTGCCGTCTCTCGCGCATAGTTGCAACGATTTTTTCTATCCTCATCCCTACAACCTCTGGCGGATGCCAATCGTCAGTGCAGAAATTTTAAAAACTTCCATGATGGTTCCAATTTTCCTACTAGCCAGGAAAAAAGCAGCGACAACATGCCGGCTGCCAAAAACAATGATGAACCGGTAAAAACGATTCCTTGTTGTTGCAAAAAACGGCCAACCGGCCCCACCACAAACAAAAAGCCGAACCAGGGATGTACCCCATAAATCAAAGTACTGGCCACTCTGATTTTTTTCGCCCAGGGAAGCAGCCATTGCAGCAACGGATCTGGCAACTTCAGCAAAGCGGTAAAAACGAAAAAGCACACCGGTATCAAAGTAAAATACCACTCCGTTTTGACCACATGCAGCCTAAAATGTGCATACCATCCTTCGACAAATAACGCCGCCATAGCAAACACCGCTATCAAAAAGCACCGGCATAGCGAAAACCTTACGCCCTCATAACGAATATACATTCCCATTAAAAAATAAAACATCCCGAAAAAAATACCATTTCGCAGCAAAGCATTATAATACCAATCCATAACAATACCAGAATAGGTACCTAAACAAATACCCAATATATGCAAAATCAACGCCGTCACCCACACGCCATAAAACGACATAACTTTTCTTAGAAAAAAAATACCTACTGCCGCCTGCAGAACCGCAATAAAAAACCATAAATGATAGAACCCAAATAGATAATCGCGCAGGAACAAACCAAGTCCGCCTAAGAAACTAACGCCCGCCTGCTCATAGCCTGATACCAGAAAAGGCACATAAAATATTGTCCAGCACGCATATAAAATACCAATACGCCGCAACAAATGCCGAATTTTTTCCCATGCAATTGGTTCCTTGATTGACTGCCCCGCAGCAAAAAAGAACCCGCCGGCAATAAAAAACAAAGGCACGGCAATCCGGGCCAAAATCTGCGCTGTAGCATAATCCAGCCAATCAGAAACACCTTGAAAAGGCTCTGTATGTACGAGAAGCACTAAAAAAGCACAAAACAGTTTCATGACATCGATCTGGGGGTATTCTTTTCTCAAGAAACCACCACGAGCTTTTTCCCGCATCATCGGATCATCTCCCGGCTGACCAAAATTCCCAAAGCAACAACACTGGCAACCGAAACAGCATCCGCTGCCCGAAAAACCGGCAAGCCGCGATAAGCAACCTGCACCGTCCCCTCGCCGGCCGGCAAATCAGCCAGTAAAATATGCTCCGCCGTCTCATGAAGATGAATTTCCCGACCATCCTCGCGCTTTGCTGCATACCCCGGATAATAAAACAAGGGCAGCTGCGCCGTCGTATCTTTTGCCACTGCATACGAAAAATCAATCGTCGTCCCCTGTTTCTTAATCTGGTCAAAAATATCCGCCGGATAAAAATCCTTAGCCGTCGGCACCATTCCCTCGTGATTACGCAAAGCAGAAAACACCACGCCGCGATACAAATAATCCTCCTCATAAACACCATAGGAAGGCAGTTGCCCCAGTGAAAAATATTTTGGCGACCAGGCAAGATACTGTCCACCTACATTCACAGAAAAGTTCTGCATAAAATACATATTCCAGATGCAGGTAAAAAAACAAACCACGCCCAGCCAACCTATGGAAAAACGCCGTTGTTCAATCCAAGACACAATCGTATCCCCGGAAAAAAGGGAAAAACAAATAGCCGCCAAAGGAAGAAACCGCTGCGGAAATTGCAGCTTCATAGCATACGCTCCAACCCAGGAAATCTTTTCTACCCATTCCCAGGGGAAAATATCCCAAGAAAGTACAACCAAAAAAACGCCGATACCAAATACTTTCAACAGTCCGTATGAGCGATTGCTTTTCCCTAGTCCCCAAAAAGCCGCCACACTCAATAGCAGCATCGGCCAGCCCCACCAAAACTGCACCGCTGCCAGATCCGCAAAACTGGAAGTCATCGTCGCCAAAGAACCATGTACTGTTGACTTGATCCAAAAATCCATATGCTGATAAAAATACCCAAACGGCACCAAAAACCATGCGTTGAGCAGCAATGTAAAACCCAGAGCTTTAATCGCGCTGCAGCGGCGTTCCTGAACGAAAAACGCCCGGTAATGAACGGCACAGGCAAACAGCACCCCCAGCGTCAAAAGCAGCGAATTGATAACATGCGACTGCAGCACTCCGGTAAAAGCTACGACTGCCAAAGGCCAGCGTCGCCGACAATGATCCACCGGCCCCGTCAATACACCAAGCACAGCCGCAAATGCCAGCGGGTAAAAAGCCAACGCAGCAACCGAACCAATCGCCCCACCAAAATAAGTATCAAATAAATAAAAATAAAAACTACAATAACAAACTGCAGAAACAGCACCTTTACGCAGCGACCCGGTCCACAAAGAAAAGCCATACCAGGCCAGTCCCATGGTCATAAAAACTAAGCCGACGCCTAAAAGATTGTAAACCTGCGTCAGGGATACTCCGACCATTCGCAACAAAGCCGGAACATAAAGGAAAGCATCCGGATAAAAAATCCCAACGGGAAACCCATACCCATTCAACTGGTATGCATGAATACGAACCGGTAACTGACCGGCTAACAAACCCTCCCGTATGCCTTCGATACGATTCAAATGAAAATACATATCATGCCGCCAAAGCATTTCCGAAGAAAAAAACCACCAGGATAAAATACCGGCACAAACGCACAAACAAAGCGTCCAAAACAACCGTTCTCCGGTTCTTGATTCATTTCTCATTTTCATTCTCCCACACCGTCTTCTGTAATCGATGGTAAAGAAAACGAACCAACAGAGGAACCGCTAAGCCAGTTGCAAAATACAAGACCGGCCAATGCCCGGTCACATTCACATTTTGCCATCCCGGCAGGCGACTAATATCATTTCCCAGCACATGCACCTGAAACAAGCCAATCAATTTAAAGGAAACAAAATGCAGCGCCAGAATAAACACCGTCGCCTGCCCGCTGTAAGCCAGTCCTTTTTTCAATACAGGAAAGTGACAATGAATCAATTCTGCCAGATACAATATGACATACAGTCCCATAAAGGCAAACAGGGGAAACCAAACCGGATGCGTATATAAACATACCCGGGGATCAAACACAAAATGGAGCTTGTTTTGCATAAAAACCAATACACCCAGGCACAGCAGCATCAGCCAATTCCTCCGAAACAACCGCTCGCCCCAGGCATTCCCATAACGATAAAACAAACGCCGCAGCCCCCACCCGGCAGTAAAAAACATCATATTCGCCAGCACTACATCCGGCAATGCACAGTTACTGTACATGGGCTTGATGCCCCTTGCCGCCAGCATCTGGCTCAGCGCATAGCAAAGAATGCACACAACGATATACCAACCGGTCCCATGCTCCAAGCCCACATGCTGCAAACTTTTAAAAACCAACAAAAAAAAGCATTCAATAAAAAACAAGGCCGACAAAAACCAAAAAGCTGCCAAAAAGACTTCGGTAAGATCAAAGGCCAACATCCGCGCGCCCGCAAACAAAAATTGCCCCGGAGTATACCAATCATCCACCAAATGGAATGTATAAAAAACATTATGCAGCAACAAAAAGAGCAACCCAAAGCCCACGAACGGCAAATATAACTCTCGACCGCGCCGCTGCAGCCATTGGCGGATGGTCTGCTGCTCATGGAACAAAAAACCGGAAATAAAAAAGAACATGGATAAGCACAGCAAATAATAATCATAAAGCTGAAAATAATTTCCTATTGCCAGTCCCAATCCGCCATGATAAGCAACAATGGAAATAATCCCCAGTCCCTTGGCTACATCCAAAAATTCTATACGGCCTGCCGCCAATATCCATCCCTCGCTTTCTTCCGCTACTGCTTCTGCAGCACAAAAATATGATGAAGTCCCACCCATGGCATCAACGGCTTAAACAACGTTGACTCCAATCCCCGCAGTACGGGAAACATAAACGCCGGCAGTTTCGGCGACAACCAGATTCCTCCCGTTGCCATATATCGTAAAAAACCAAACGGCTGCTCGTACCGCAGGTGAAACTGCGGAAACTCCGCCTGAAACGCTTTGGCATCACGTTTCAAAAGCAAATAACTCAACGCCTGATTGGACCCCGTCATAGGCCCGCCGCCCTTCAATTTCCACGACGGAGCCTGCTTGTCGAACGGCTCTGGATGAATATATGTATAAATATACGATGCCAGCGGTCCCCAATACGGCTCGATTGCTACCAATCCGCCGCCCGGCGTCAGCACGCGGTCAAGCTCGCGAAAAAAACGTTCTATATCCGGTATATGATGCAGCACATGCACCGCCAGCACCGACCGTACCGATCGCGCCGGAAAAGGCATATCCATGGCATCCATGACCATATCCACACCGCTAATCCGCCGTACATCCGTCGTGATGACCTGCGGGCAAATCAACTTCATGAAACCGCCGCCGCTGCCAATCTCCAGCTCTTTCCCCTCACCAACAAGATAACGATCCGTCAACGCGGCCATCCATTGATATTGTTCTGCATAAATATCATGCAGACATTTTTTTTCCTGCATGATTTTGCGAGACAAATCCCCCGCCGCATCCGTATCAAATGCAATTTCATCGTAAATCTTCGGCTTAAGCCTCATTGTACCCATCGTCCTCATTTCATCTGCTTTAAAACATCTTTTACCCGGCCAAACGAATAACCAATATCCACTGAATCGCACCGCTTGCAAAACGGATGCCCATTACGGCCATGCTCCATCATACGGCGTACCTCAGAAAAAGTAGTCTGCAAGGTCTGTCCGTCTGCATCATAAATAAGACGGCCAAGTCCCCGGGGATCATGACCTTGCCATATCTCCGGTAAAGAATTGTAGCGCAGATTGCCCAGACAAGTAGTCTCCAAAGTATCGTTACAACAAAGCCCCACATTGCCTGTAGGAAAAACATTCATATCGGTAAAAGGAAGCGTGCAATAAGCAGAAACCTCCGCTGCCGGATCGCCCTTTTTATTTGGCGCCGTCCCATTGCGGTTACTTAGGATCTCGTTCGCATAGCGTAGCTGAACCGTAATCTGCATCTTCCTATAACGCTCCGGATGCGCCTGCACATGATCATAAACCGCTTGCACCGGCGGGTTCAACTTCATCTCCATACTATAATTGTCCACGATCAGCAAATCAACTAACGGGGCCAAAGCATCCATCACAGCAGGTGTCAATAACGAACCGTTCGTATACAGCTGAATAAAAGCCGCCGGCAATTTTTCCCGCAGCAGTTGCTGCTGCTGAAGCAAGCGTTTGTCCAGAAAAGGCTCATTATTAATACTGAGCAAAACCCTCCCTGAAAAAGGTGCGCCTCCCTGAAACACCGCCAGTTCCTCCACAATTTTCTCAAACACCGAATCTTCCATGCGCGCGAATGGCCGCCGTTCATCCCGAATATTGGCCGGACAAAACGGACACGTCCCATTGCAGCGATCCAGCGTCTCAATAGCAATACTTAACGGCGGCGGCACCTCGGCCGCCGAATGAAAATAGGAAATATAGGATTGAGACGGACGCCGGCGCAGTACATATTGCAAACGGTACCAATAAGCTGAGGAAAGTCCTCCCAGATACTTCCGAATATACCAGCCGGCCGCGCCGCCATAATTAAACACCCGAATTGGCATGAACATCCTCCTCTTTTTTCCTCGCCAGTTCCACCTTCAATATAGCAACCTCCTGGCTCAAGGTCTTAATTTGCAGCGAATGCCTGGATACGATTACCAACAAAGAAAACACAATCGCCGCCAAAAAATAAAAGCCCAACATAAACAGCATATTAACCGGCAGCATAATTCCCACCGCCTGGCTCAGCACCGTCAAAAACTGGGGAAAAAGCGCAAAAAGCACCAGACTAAAAGCAGCCAGCAGCCATAAAAGACAATACCGCAAATCAATCAAGCTGCGCCGAATCAGATAAACTACCATGCCAACACTCAAAAAACTTGTCAAAAGCATAAAAACCTGCTGCCGGAAATTCATCCTGTCCCACCCTCTTTATTCCCTTCACGCAAACAATCAATCAAAATTGCCAGCGTCACCTTCACCATATAATAAGAAGGCTGTATCATCCGTATGGAAGATTGCCCTCCCTGACGCTCCCGCATGACAACCGGAATCTCCCGAACCCGAAATCCCAGCCGCAGCAGCTTCGCATTTGTCTCCGGCTCAGGATAATCCCGCGGATAATCCTGAGCAAACACACCGGCCACCCGCCGGCTGCAAGCTCGAAACCCTGACGTAGGGTCCGTGATCAGCCGTCCCATAAGTGTATAAATAAGCTGCCGGAAAAAACGAATGCCAATACGTCGCAGGCCGGTAGACTGAAAACCCTTGCGTTCCAAAAAACGTGAACCAATCACCAGATCACAGTTCCCACTTTCAATAGGCGCTGCCAATGCACGCAAAAAACGAGGATCATGCTGCCCATCCCCGTCCAACTGCACAACAACATCATATCCCTCGCGCCAGGCATAACGATACCCAGTCTGCACAGCGCCGCCGATTCCCAGATTCAGCGGCAAATCCAGCAGAATGACACGAGAAAAATCGCGGCACATCTGCGCGGTATGGTCTGACGAACAATCATTGATGACGGCAATATCAAACGCATTGCCAACTACCTGGTCAATTTCTCGCAGCACCCCCGTGATCGCTGCCGCCTCATTATAAGCAGGAATAATAATCAATCGTCTCATGCCGCAACCCCTTACTCGGATAACTGAACCAATGGATTCAACAAAAGCAGTGGATTGGCCGGCTGTTGCGCCATGACTGTTCCATCCGCCTGCACACAGGCTATCTCGACCGCACGCACTGCACCCATACCGGAGACATCAAGACACTGATCCAGATTCCGCCATGTGTCCCCTGTCGCCGACTCCTGATAGAGCAGCTGTCTCTGCCCGCCGGCAGCAATCGCTGTCACACTAAACGTCAATCCCGGCGGCAGCGGCCCCGCGTCAGCCAAAAATCCCCAAATGCAGCGCAACTGAAGACGATCTCCTCCGCCCGACACCGGCAAAATCGCGCGCTCCCCATCCAAGTGTATGACCCGGTTCGGCTGCTCTGACGGCCGCAGCCGGCAAAGCCATGGTCGGCTATCCATAAATACTCCGCCATCCAGATAAGCAATCCCAGCAATCTGCAGCCCGGCTTTATCCATATTCTCTATATAGCGCCCAAAATCCTGCCGATCGGGAACATGTACGTCATATACTGCCCGCTGCTGCTCCCACAGGAGAACCAACCGCTGGCGGAAAGCTTCGCGAATGGCTGGCGCCGACTGCATCGCCTGCCAATAAGAATAACAAGGAACCTCCGGCTTCAGCGCATGCGCATAACCTGAACCATGCAAATCCAATAACAAAAAAGCGTCAATTTTTGCGGTTTGATCCGTTCCCGCTAAATGCCGATCCCGCAGCAATCGCGGAAAATTCAACCGATAGGCCCGGCTGTCAAAATCGCGCCAAGACCACTCATGGCCGATAGCTGTCTCATAAACAGCAAAAAAAGGACTCATCGCCAGAAGCACCAATAACCCACCGGTAACAAGCCGCGCCCCATCCCTGCGCACATAACAAAACAACCGGACCAAAATCATATTGGCCAACAACATGCCAAACAAAAAATATCGCGCATATCCGCTTAAAATCGTCCACACATAAACGCTCAGCACAAAAACAAACCCCAGACTATATTCCACCCGATGCGCTGAACGCCAAACACGATCCAACAGACCTCGTCCGAAAAAATAGAATCCCCCCAGTACCCCGCCCAGATGCCCTAATGCAAACGGTTCCGGAATCTCGCATAACCGATATGCTGGGGTGAACACTAAATGCAACGGCCAAAAAAACAATTCCGCCGCCGACAAAGGACCCCAGCGGTTACCATCATCCATTACGTTACTTGCCGGCGCATACACGGACTGAAAAAACGCATTATAAAAGGGAAACAGCGGATTCCCGGTTTCCCGCAAAGCATAAAGCGCATAAATACTGATAGGCAAAACAGCTAAAACAAAAGAAATCACTACATTTTTCACACGAAGCTGACGATGATACCAGAAAAAATACAAAAGCAACATGGGAAAAACGTAAAAAAGCGTATTGAGCTTCAACGCCAGTACAAAAGCCATGAGCGAAGAAAAATAATATACCCCGCCGGGCGCTTCCCCCTGTCGGCGTTCGGCCAACAAGCGGAGCATTTCCAATAAAAACGGCACCGAAGCCAGATCAATCATATACGAAGCGCCCAGCTGCATCACCAGATGATAGCCCAGCACTGTCACGGCCGCTAAGACCGAAGCACGCCCCAATCGAATGGTCCAGAGACGGCTGTAAAAATCCCGAACCTGGAAAAAAATAAGAATCGTCAAACCCAGATTCAAGACCGTACCCAGACGATACCCCAAAAGCCAACGAAAACCATAGATCAAATGATCCGCCAGTGGATACATAGCGGAAGCCTTTGCCGCCGGAGCGAAATTATAACCGAACAAATCCTTAAAACCCGGTGTCTGCAAAAATAAATGATAAAACTCAACGTCCGTCGAAGTATCTGGCCGAACCGCCTTAAACAAAAAGAACGCCAGCGCAAAACACACAAAAATCCATGCCGAAAAATCCATGCGAACCCGGGGTATGCTCACCCGTCTCCGCAGCCATCGACACAAAAAAAGAACAGCCGCTGCGGCTATGACACGAGAAAGCACTGCCGGCTGCGGCCATCCGGCCAAATAAGCTGCAAAATCGCCAAAATCACTGCCCCAGACAAACAATACATACAAAGCATATACAGCAAACAAACGGTTGCCAATCTCCAGTTTCACCATACGCGTTCCTCACATCTTTCTCGCCATGCAAACATTCCTTCGTCCCATTACTGTATTCTGCTTCGATTCCCCTGCGTTTCAAGTCAGCCGCCGACCAGCTCACGGAAAAGTCACGGCGTTCCCGTGATTTTATTTTAAATCCTGCAATAAAATCTCTTTTGCCCGATCCGTAGTAAAATTCTCCCGCACATAGGCCATCTCACGCGCGGAATGCTGCTCCCAAATGGTGTCTTTCGTCAGCAGCTCCCAAACACGCTGTACATATACCGATGGATCATCGGTCACCGCAATGCATGAATCCACGTTGGGCAGTCCTTCCGCGCCAATTGTCGTCGTCACCACCGGCAAGCCGAAATACATCGACTCCACAATCTTTCCCTTGATCCCAGCTCCATAACGCAGCGGCACCACGGCAACCCGCGCCTGCTGGTAATAGCCGGCCAGCGCCTCATCACTCACATAGCCCGTCACCGTCACCAAATCACTTGCCAGCGCCTGCACTGCTTTCGTCGGATGCGATCCGACAATAAACAGCCGCAAACCCGGACGCAGCCGCAAAAGTTCCGGATAAATATCCGCCATAAACCAGTGCACCGCATCCTCATTCGGCTGATGATTGAAACCGCCGACAAAAATCAGCGAATCCCGCCCGTCTGGTACCGGCCGCTCCATACAGTCTAAAGCGCTCCGCTCATACAGATAAATAGGAATGGCATGTATTGGCTTCCCGGGAAACATCGCCTGCAGAACCTGCTCTTCATAAGCTCCCGGCGTATGCACCACATCGGCCTTCCGCACCAGATCGCACTCAATGCGTTTCCAATGCGCAATTGACTTCAAAAGTTCTGGCTTATGTTCCACCTCATACTGACGCTGCTCGCGAATAAAATGCAAATCGTGCCCATAATAAAAAATTCGGGCCTGCGTCCGTTCCCGTACCAAATCAATATACTTAATAGCAATATGCGGCCGGTTCAAATACACAAAATCCACATACCGCCCATACGTATCCAGCCACTTTCGAAAACGGCCAAAACTCCAGCCATCCCCGGCCAACACCTCAATGCCCAGCTGCTCCAGCTCCATCGTATACGGCTGATGGCAAAAATAATTATCCCCTACAAAAATAACATGCAGCCCCAGCTGCACAAAAAAATTCAAATAATGAAACGTCGTGCGCCCGCCGGCATCACAATCATAATGCGGCACATAGTGATCCACCACCACGATTGTCTTACGGCCATAACTCCTGTCCCGGGCCCAGAAAACATCCTGCCCATTGGGAAAATGCTCTTTGGCCAGTACCGCCTGCCACTTCTCAAAAAACTTTCGCTGATTAATCGGCTGATACCGCTTGATCCCCGAACTCAAATGGGTTCCATTGGAAATCCCCTCAAAATGCACCACAACCGACAGCGGCTGATACACCACCCGAAACCCCGCCTGCCGCGTCATAAATGCTAAATCCGAATCCTCACAATACGCCGGCGCATACCGTTCGTCAAAACCACCCAGTTTTTCCCACAGCGTCCGGCGAATCATCATCGATGCCCCGGAAATATAATCAACATCCTTCACATAGCGAGCCGCCGCACCGTCACGATCATCAATATGCCCGTAATTCCAGGCGCTGCCGTCCCGCCACAGAATGCCCCCGGCCTCTTGCAGCCGGCCATTCGCATACACCAGCTTCGACCCAGCCATTCCAATATCCGGCTGGGCCTCCAGCAAGCGCACCAAAGAAGAAAGCCATCCCTTCTGCACATTCGTATCATTGTTCAAGAAATGCACATAACGGCCGCGCGCCAGCTTCACCGCCCGGTTGCAGTTCCGCAAAAAACCTAAGTTCTCCGTATTCCGGCTCACTACGAGATTTTTCACATAACGAGCCGCATCCTTCGTCTCATCCGTCGATACATCATCGGCCAGAATCACCTCATACGGCACATCCGTCGTATTCTTCAAAATCTGCCGCAGGCAGTGGTATGTATACGGCCATTTATTATACACCGGCAAAACAATCGAAACCAGCGGCTCCGGCTCTTCTGGCAGCACCAGTTGATCATACGGTTCACCCTTCCGGGGCATACTCGTATCCAAATCATTCAGCGGGACCACCCCATAGCGCAGAAAATAATTCTGAATCCGCTTCAATACACTGCCTACGCCTTCCGTACGGCAGTACAGCAAAAACTTCTCCCACTTATATCGATCAATACTGCGCACCGCAGAAAAAAAACCTACCAAGGTATCTCCACTCCCAACCGCTTAATAAAATTCAACCTGCTGCTCGTCAAACACTGAAAAAGCACTCTCCGTATCCAGCTCCAGCAGCGAAATATTCGCGCCCGCATTGCTCACCAAGATCTTTGCATAAAGCGGCAGCCATGTCAGATTTACATGGCTTTGCTGCGTGCCCATCGACATCGCCGGCGAAATCAGATACTCGCCCTCATGCAGCATCGGCAGCGTAAAGCGCATGCGGCTCTCCACCACCGTACCCGCCCGCACCGACACCCCCTGTCGGGTTGATAAAAACGTATTCATAGCCAGCACCTGAATCCCCTGCGCATTGTCCAGCGTAATCCCAAAAATCACATCATGAATATCCTCAAAAAAACGTCCCACAATATGAATCTCATATGCAACCCGTGTGCACAGGTTCGTAGTCATATTTCCGTCCATATCCGTGATGAAAAACGACACGATCTTCGAACGCTCCGGAAAATTATTGATGGTATCCTCTCGCGGCACAATCGCCGGATAGCGGGCAGTTCCGGCTTCCGCCTGCCAGCAGTCAATATTCGCTCCGTTCAGATCCTCCACCCCAGCGCGGTTCTCCTTATTCATGCTCTTCAACTGCTCGCTCAGATAAGCCGCGCATACCTGGTCCCGATCCCCAAACATGACCTCATGTCCCTGATCCAGCCAAAGCACCTTATTGCAAAACCGTTTCACCGCATTGATATCATGCGAAACGAATAAAATATTCGTTCCCCGACGCTGTATTTCCTCAAACTTGCGAAAACACTTATTCTGAAAAAACACATCCCCGACGGAAAGCGCTTCATCGACAATCAGTACATCCGGCTCCACCGCCACATTCACGGAAAAAGCCAACCGGGCAAACATGCCGCTTGAATACATCTTCACCGGCTGATAAATAAAATCGCCAATATCGGCAAAACGGAGAATAGTATCCATTTTGCCATCCATCTCTTCCCGTGAAAAGCCCATAATCAAACCGCTCAAATAAACATTCTCCAGCCCTGTCATCTCCGGATTGAAACCAGCCCCAAGCTCCAGCAGCGCCGCCATCTTGCCCTGCACCGCGATCTTTCCCTGCGTCGGCTGCAACACCCCGGTAATCAGCTTTAAAAGCGTCGACTTGCCCGCGCCATTGCGCCCGATAATGCCAATGGTCTCCCCCCGCCGAATCTCCAAAGACAAATCATCCAAGGCAAAAAAATCCCGACTATAGCGCTTATGAAAAGGCGACAGCGATTCTTTCAAACGATCCAGCGGCCGCTCAAAAATCCGATACACTTTCGTCGCATGTTCAATTTTGATGACCACATCCGGATCTGTCATCGACCGATACCCTCCTCACAAAACATCCGCAAAATGCGGGCGCAGCCGACGAAAAAGCCAGGCCCCGAACACCATGATGCCCAAACAAAGAATCCAAAAACTCACATTCTGCCAGCCCCGTTCCCAGAACCAAACATGGTACACAAAAGCCTCCCGGTATCCTTCGACGATATAATACATTGGATTCAGCTGAAAAATCCACCGAAACCGCTCTGGAATGGTCCCCAGATTCCAAAAAATCGGCGTCCCCCAAAAACCAAACTGTAAAAGCATCGTCACCAACTGCCCCATATCGCGCAGAAACACCACCAACGAAGACGTCACCAATGACAACCCGAACGTCAGGCAAACCATCGCAAATAAATAATAAAATACCTGCAGATTATAAACATCCGGTAAAAAGCCATAAAATCCGAACATCACAAATAACAAAACCACAAAAAAAACATGCACAAGCAAAGCCGAAAGCAGCTGAATAATTGGCAGCAGGCTTACCCGAAAGACGACCTTCTTCACCAAAAAACTGTTGGCCAAAACCGAATTTGTAGCTCCCTGCAAGCCGTCATTAAAAAAGAACCAGGGAAACATCCCGCATACCAGCCATAAAATAAACGGAAAACGATCCACCGGCATGGACTTGAAGCCCACCTGAAACACAAACCAAAAAATAAACACCGTAATCACCGGCTGAATAAACGCCCACAAAATTCCCAGATAAGACCCCAGATAGCGCTGCCGAAAATCTTTCTTCGTCAGCCCCCACAAAAGGCTCCGGTTCTGCAGCAAATCCTGAATAAACGAAACAAACATCATCAAATAGCCCATCATTTCATCCTGCCCCGCGGCTTCAGCGCCGCTGTTTTAACATACACCTCATTATACCATAACGCTTGGGAAAAACAAAGAACGGCCCCTTGCTACCGTACTTTGTCTCCGACATCCGACGCCTCCGCACAAAACCGGCGCTGCAAATACCGGGCCAGCCGGATCGCCGGCTGATCAACCAACCGCATCATCCCATATGCCGCCGCGACAATGCACACCGAGCATACCGCTACCGCTGCCAAAACGCTCACACTGTAAGTTTGCCCGCTCCGGAAAAAATATAAAAACACCCGGCAGCCGACCGAACACAGAAGAACCATATGGATCAAATACATGGAGTACGAAATCCCGCCGATAAAGACCAGCCAGCGCTGGTGCAAAAAGCGCTGTAAAGAAGCATGAAATAAGATGCCCAGCAGCATCAGCGCCGCACCGGTATCATGATAAAAAATACGCAGGTCATACCCAGGATACCCAGCAGCGGCTCCCAGCCGTTCCAGAACCACTGAACAAATATTGCGGGAATCCCCAAAATAGCCGGTAAACAAAAATCCCAGCGCCAGTAATCCCAGCGAAAGCCAGCTGCGGCGGGACAAGAAGGTACAAAAACCACGCCCATAGGCGCTATGCCGCACATCGGCAATCATCATGCCGAAAATAAACGCCAGAAAATGGCTGCCGCCAAACAGCGCCAGCGTAACTGCATACACAATCCACCGCCGCGGCGAACGTCCAAACAAAAGTAAAAATGAAAAAACGAAAAACGACCCGCCCATTTCATACAGCATCGTCCATGTCGCCGGGTTATAAAAATCAGCCGCCGGAATAACCGTAAAAAAGCCGTCCCAAAGCCCCTGCTTCAAAGCCGTCAAAAAATCCGGTGAAAAATTGTAACAATTCCCGGCCCAGGGCGAAAGCGTCACCGCCACAGCATCCAGATTGTACATCCAGCCCAGCTTCATAAAAACATAACACACCAGCACCGAAAACGCATTTGGGATCACCAGCCGCACATACCGCCGCCAGGCACTCGCCCGCACTACCGCCGCATCGCGGTCCCGAAAATACCGATACGTCAGCACATACGAACTAAGTACAAAAAGCAGCGGCACCGCATAGTTGCTCGCCAGTACCAGCGACCACAGCGACCCGCCAACCGAAAGCTCCCGCGCGCCTCCCATATGCGACTGTTCCGGAACCAGATAATACAGCGCCGGATAGAAACAAAGAATACAATGGGTAAAAACCACGGCCGAGGCACAAATACCGCGCACCCCTTCCAAATAAAGAATCTTGCTTGCCTGCTTTGCCAACCCCATAAACTCCTTCTATCGCTTGATAAAAATACAGCTGCTCTTAATCAAACATACCATATCCGTATGCATTCCTATCGCATTGATCTCGTCCCGATAAGGAATATCGGCCGTAAACGGCTTTTTGGATGATACCACCCGGCTGATCTCCTGGCACACTTCATAGGGATTAATCGTGCAATCATCATAGCCCGGATATTCGGCCGGATTCAGGGACGTCTCCATATCCTCCAGAATATAAACGCCGCCCGGCGGCAGGCACGGATAAAGCTGTGTCAAAGCCAGCAGCTGGTGACTCCAGAGATGGGACGCGTCATCAACAATAATCGACGGCTGCACCGCCTTGAGCGCCTCCAGATTCTCCGGTTTCGCCAGATCAAGGATACGAATAGCAATGCGGTCCCCGGCATACTGCGCGCAGTGCTCGTCAATATCGACGCCGACAATCTGCGCCTTAGGGAAAAACTCCCGCCACATCTGCTCGCTGCCGCCATGAAAAACGCCCAGTTCCAGCAGCGTAAACGCCTGCTGCCGGAACTGCCCCAGCAGAAATTCATACTTATCCAGATAATTATGTCCATAAAGCGACTTGTCCGTCTGATACCGCCGGCCCATCGCCTCCAGCTCCCGGAAATTCCGGAAATATCCCTGATTGAAGCTCCCCGGCACATCGGCAATCTTCGCCTGCGCGCGGCAGCTATATACCAAAAGCCCGGCCGGCGCCGCCGAGACCGTCTCCGGGCGCACGAAACAAGCCGCCAGATAACAGTGGCTTTGCTCCTCCAGCAACCAGTCTGCCGTCCAGCCGGCAAAAAGCCCCCGCAGGCTCTCCGGATCGAACCGCCAATAGTCATCATAATACACCATGGTACGCAGGACCGGCGTCCGCGCCAGACAAAACAGCCGTCCGCCCGGTTCCAATACCGCCGCCAGCGTCTGCGCCGCTCCCAAGACGGATTCCGCCTTCTCCAGTCCCTCGAGCAAAAAAATCATCCCGAACGGCTCCTCACCGACCAGCTGCGGCAGCGTGGTCAAATCGCCCAGCGCATCCGGCCCTTCGCCTGCCTTGCCGAACTGTCCCAGAATCTGACAGGAGGCCGCCCCCTGTGCCAACAGCGCCTGCTGCAGGCGCCGCTCAAAAAACATCCCTGACGACCCCAAAAGCAGCGACGAAACCAGCAAGACCCGCTTGCCGGCGATCATCGGGCGGCGCACCCGCCCCTTTTGGAAAATATGATTGACCAATGCCTCATAGATACTCATTCTGCACGCTCCTCATTCCTTTGTACTCAGGAAAACCGGCTCTTTACTGCCGGCTTTAATCCGCTGCTGCAACACCGCATAGCCCTGACTCATCAGCGCCGGCGTCACCTGACGGATGCAGTGCATCTCATTCGTATGCGAGCATCCATAGCGGTAGGGATCATTGCAGTCATCCAAAGGCTTCGGCGGCAAGAGCATCACCGACGGCACCCGGTAAGGATAAAACCGGGCCGGAATCGACGACTGCACCCGCGGCAGCGATGCCGGGAAGCAAGCTACGACCAGCGCCGGCAGCCCCACAGCCGCCGCCATGTGCATGAGGCTCGTATCGCTGCCAATATACATTGAGCAATGGGACAGCACGGCTCCCGCCTGCCGGAACGTCGTTTCCCCGGCCAGATTCACCACCAGCCGCGATCCCAGAGCCTCTTGCAGCTGCGCGCCGAGTTCCCCTTCCCCCGGCCCGCCCAGCACGACAAAAGCCAAATCCTTCTCCTTTTTCAACAGCGGCTGCAGAAACTGTATATAGTTCTCTACCGGCCACTGCTTCTGCTTGATGCTCGCCCCCGGCACCAGCGCATAAATGCGCCGTTTCCCTTCGAGAAATTTTGCCAGCTTTTCTTTCGCATAAGCAACATCCTGCCCGGTATACCAGATTTCAATCGACCGGTTCGCAACTGGCAGCTGCAGCAAGGAGTCCAGCACATGAAAGTCCATATCCACATCATGCCAGGACTCTTTGGGAAACGGCACCGGCGTCGTCAAAAGACAATCCCAGCCAAGACGGGGAACTTTGCCATCCGGTCCCAGCCGATCCTGCGAATAGGCAATGCGTTTCTTCGCACCGCTCATATACTCCAGCAAAATCGACGGCGTGCGGATACCCAGCCGCTCGCAAAACGCCAGATCGAAGCGATGCGTCAGCAGCCGTTCACTGGCAAACTTCACCAGATGCGGAAAAATTTCCTCGAATTTCTCCGCATTAAACTTCATTGTATTCAGTTCCACTGCATCGACATAAGGACAGCACTGCGCCAGTTCAATCGCCCGCGGGCTCACCACCAGCGTGATATAGGCCGTCGGATACAGCCGTCGGATCTCCCGAATCACCCCGGAAAACAAGACAAAATCCCCTGCCGCATCATCGCGGATAATCAGGATCTCCGGCCGCTCATCCTTCCCTTTTGGCGTCCGGTACCCATCCGCCTGAAAAGCCGGTTCCATCATCGTCACAAATTCCTTCGCAACAAACTTCTTCTCATGATTCATCTTCTGACAAAAACTCTCAATTGCCTCCTGCAGCAAAACCATCGACTCCTATCTCCCTATATTCTTCGCCCTCACTTCATCAGACTATACATGAGATTTTCCTGCCGGCGCAGGCATTTCGTCAGCTCATAGCGCTCCAGCACCGTCTCCCGAGCCGCGCGGCCCAGCCGCTCCGCCAGCGCACGGTCATCGAGCAGTTCCTCCACCCGACGGGCGATATGATGCGGCGAACGAAACTCCGCTAAAAGCCCATTTACGCCGTCCTGTACGACTTCCTCCACCGGCGGCGTTTTGGAAGCCACCAGCGGGCAGCCGAAACTCATGGCCTCCAGCATCGACCAAGACAAAATAAAGGGACGCGTCAGATACACATGCACGCTCGACGCCTGCAAAATCTTCCGGTAGTCACCGCGGTTGCGGGGACCAACAAAATGCAGCCGCGTCGTATCATAGCCGCCTTTCTTTTCCTCGGCCTGTTGATAGGTCGTGTCCTTTAACTTATATCCATAACAAACCCGGTCATTGCCAACGACAATGACCTGACATTTTGGACGGTGCTGCAATATTATACGCATGGCATCCATAAAATAAGGAAACCCACGATAGACTTCAAACCCTCGGGACACATAAGTAATTATCTCTGTATCCGGCGGCAAACTCAACTTGATATCCTCCAGTACCAACCCAGGCGAATGCTTTTCCGCAGGAACACAAAAACGTGTGTCGATTCCATCATGCAGCACCGACAATTTATATTGATATTCAGTAGGAAATTGCTCATACTGCCATTGTGTTGGCGTATAACCGGCATCACAAGCTTCGAGGCTCAATAGATGATGGGCATTCTTCGTCCGTACCGATAACAGACTGTTCAGATCGGGTTTCTCATCCGGCCACCAATGCGCATCAGAATGAAGCCCATGATAATACCACTCAAAATACCCCAGTACCGGAATCTCCGGATACAAATCTTTCACATACAGCAGTGAACCCCAACCAGTGTGACCGATGATAACATCCGGAACGAATCCTTTATGTCGCAGCGAATCCAGCGCTCGAATCGTCTGCTGCCCTTCACGTACTGCCTCATCCGCCGGCTTCAAATAAGAATGACCGCCCTCACTTGATTTTGGTTTCTCATAGAGAGCCAAAGAAACCCCGGCAATATTCGTCCCAATCGTATTCTCTTTAGCTAAAAACACCACTTTGTTTTCGGGATTTTGTGCTAAATACCCGCATAGATAAAGAAACTGACCCGGAAACGCCGGGTGCAGAATCAAAATATTCATAAATACACTCCCTTGATAAAAACTAAACATACATCGTTAATTATCGCAAATTTCCTGATAAAAAGCAATAAAAATCCCCAAGCAATAGCTTGGGGATTTTTATTAGACCATATTACGGCAAAAACTTATGCCTTAGTCACAAACTGCTTCTTTGTTGTATCGTACGTATACTGGGCACCTGTAGCCAGCTCAAATGTCAAACCGCCCGTCAGTGCCGAATGACCTGTATCAGCAATCTGCAATACACTACCACCAATTACCAACATATCCTGATCCGTACCCAACTGCATTGCTGCAGAGTTAATATCATTGACATCCCAAAGACGAACTTTATCTCCCTTATCAACTGTATTAGCATTAGCAATACCATCTTTTGTACCAAACCAGAATGTATCAACAGCTTGATTATTACCCTGCATAACAACTCCACTGGTAGCTCCGCCACCCCAGAAAGCATTCTCGGTAAGGCCGCCCTTCAATGTCGAACCAGCCGATGCACGTCCAATCAAAACCGCCTTAGCGGAAGAAGCTGACGCATCAAATGTCGTAATATCACTGGAGAAGTAATAGTTACCGGCATTCATACCACCGTTGCCATTATCCAAGTCAGCAATAATAGTACCTGTTATTGCAGCACCAGCTGTAACCTTAACACCACCGACCTTAGTTGCGCTGTAAATCAGTGTATCTGTCGCAAAAGTCATATCAGCAGCACCAACCAATGCCGACATCTTAGTATCATCCGACAACTGTAACTTAATGGTCTTAGTCGTAGTAGTATCAAGAGAAGTTAATGTCAGCTTATTAGCCGCAGCCGCTTTATAAGCAATCGCTGTCGAGGTGCCAACATTGAACTGGTATTTATTCCATACATCTGTCGCAGAAGTAGCATCATACAGTTTAACAGTATCATTAGCTGTATTAAAACCAGCAACCTGATCTGCGCCATCATAAGAACCGCCATACCAAACGGTATCTGTAGCTGTATGATTAGAAGCACCCAAATCAATCATATTGGTATCGGTATTTCCGCCCCAAATCGCATTTGTGCCCGCACTGGCAACAGTAATCGCACTTGCATGCGCCGCACTACCGATAAGCGCATTGTTCGCACCAGTTGCACCCGTCATATTAATATTAGTAACATTGATATATTTATTTGTGTCAAGAAGGTTAACTACCAGATCATCTGTTGCGCCAGTATAATCAACCTCATTGGTAGCTGCAAACTTGCTGTTACCAAGAACAATATCCGCACCAACAGCCCCAATAGAATCAGCCGCACCAGCCGCGTATGTTGTTTCCAGCGCTACCTTCTTCACAGTACCGTCAGACAGCATCACTTTCATTTCATCTGTCGTGCCAGCAGTATTAACAGCAACCGTATTTTTACCTGTTGTTAAGAGCACCTTCTTAGAGGCGCTATCCAGCGCAACCGAAGCATTAGACAGCGAGGTTGTATCATAAAGTTTTAATACATCACCTGTCGTCGCAAAAGTACCATCAAACGCATTAACAACATCCTTACCATCTGCTTGGCCAAACCATACTGTATCAGCAGCATCACCCGCAATGCCCAAGGTAATTGTGTCTACATCAGAACTACCGCCCCAAACATTAAGAGCATGAGTTGCACTACCGCCATCAATTACAGTAGCTTGATTGCTATTACCAATAATCATACCTGCGCCAGCAGCGTCCACTACAACATGAGAAATATTGACATACTTATCCGTATTATAAAGATTTGTATCCGTATTCACTTTCAAGGTCGTCGTATTAGCAGTAGCGCTATCGCCCAAATAAATATCTGCATCGGTTACTGACGTTGCATCTAAAGTCGAAGCAGCTCCCTTATTCGCAAGATAAATTTTCTTTGCCGTACCGCCATCAAAAGATGCTTCAATAACACTATCGGCACCAGTACCCAATGCACCTGTCAAAGTTGTATTAACATATTGCAAAGCATTAGTGCCAGAAGTACTCAATTTTTTTACGCTACCGCCAACAAAATTCAATGTGGTATCCGTCGTATAGCCAACACTCTTATCTGCCTTCTGCAGCGTATCGTTGCCAACAGACAATCCAACATTTAATGTAGTTTTGCCCGTTCCCAATGTAATCGTATCGTCTGTTGCACTACCAGTAATATTTGCGCTAGCTGCTGAACGAGCATCAATATTAATAGCATAAGTTTTTCCGCTAGCATCCATAGTCACAGCCGTATTAGCTGCTGCCGTCCAGTATTCCGAAGTCACGTTGGAAGCATTGAGAGCAGTCACTTTATATTGGTTATCAGCCATTGCCGTCTTAACAGACACCTTTGTTGCTGTTCCAAACGACAAAGCGCCCGTATCTCCCAGCGTTGGTGTCTCAGCATCAAGAATTTTAATTACATCGCCATCAGCATAATTATAATCTGCTACAGCAAGCGATGCAGCAGGATCAGCGCCGGTTAAATCAAGAGTATCCGCACCAGCGCCCAACGTCACTGACGTACCAACAGCTGTTTTTCCTGAGATGATAACCTTGTCATTGCCAGCGCCAGTGTTAAGTGATGTGAAAGCAGTTTCAGTTGCATTCATTGTTACAACATCAGCACCTGATCCAGTTGTCAGCTTTGCAAGAGCTGTAAGCTCAACTGCCGGGTCCAAAGTTCCCAAAGTAAAGGCATTGGTCATCTTTGAAGCATCAATCTCAGTAATTATGCCATTAAGTGCAACACCCGTAATATCATACGTGCCCGCAGGTGCATCTGCAGAAAGCGTCAGCTTAATCTGTACAGCGTTTGTTACGTCCAAAGTACCATATCCAGGAACTGTAATCACATTACCAGAAAGAGTCGCTCCCAAATGAGCCAACGTCTGAGTTCCAATTTTTCCTTCAGCCAGCACATGATCAGCGTCAGCAGCAGTAACGCTACTTAAATCAAACAAAATTGCCATCAATAATTCCTCCCAAGTCTTTTTAATAATTTTTTATTTCCTTATCCTATTTATACCAGCATCGCAAGGCAGTTCACGCGAGGCAGAGCCCATGGATGCACTGCCTTACCTGCCACCAAGTCTGTTGGCCGTTGTCCCCGTCGGGGCTGCGTCCGCCAAACCCGCATAAATCCGCCTAGGATAAGTTAGCTTTATTATAACACCCTTCGAAAAAATTGCAAAGGATTTTTTCTGATTTTTAAGGCAAAGTTACCTAAATTTACAATATGAAACAGACTTTTTTCGACGGGATTTTCTCTGCCCGGGCAACAAAAAACCGCCTCTTTTTTTCTAAGAGAGGCGGCCACCGGGGAAAACACCCGACGGATGGGCGATTCATCGACCGGGCAGACCTGAGAGTCCAATCAAATCACGCCGGACAGTCTGAAATGCCGCCCGGTGGATTATTTTTATTATAGCTTTTTTTGTCAAAAAAAACAAGTTCTATTTTTTCCTGTTTTCCGGGCCTATTCTCACATCAGGAGTTCTGCTGAATGCTGTAGAGATGCTGATAGATGCCGTTGTGCTGCAGCAATTCGGCATGCGAGCCGGCTTCCGCCAAGCGCCCCTTGTCGATGACCACGATGGCATCGCAGTCGCGCACGGTTGAGAGCCGGTGGGCAATCATCAGCGTGGTCCTGCCCTTGGTAATATTGCCCAGATTGTCGAGAATGACTTTCTCCGAGTCATAGTCCAGCGCACTGGTCGCTTCATCGAGGATGAGAATCTTCGGATCGGTCATGAGGGCGCGGGCAATGGCGATGCGCTGCCGCTGGCCGCCGGAAAGGAGGCTGCCGCGCTCGCCGACATAGGTATCGTAGCCATGCTGCAGCTCGCCGATGAATTCGTCGGCGCCGGCCAGTTGCGCCGCCGCCGCCACCTGCTCATGCGAAGCGTTCGGCACGGCGATCGCGATGTTTTCCTCGATGGTGCCGCCAAAGAGGAAGCTGTCCTGCATGACAATGCCAATCTGCCGCCGCAGCCAGGCCGGCTCGACCTGCGCGATATCAACGCCGTCAATGAGCACGCGCCCCTTGTCCGGCAGATAAAGCCGCTGAATAAGCTTTGTGAGCGTCGACTTGCCGGAGCCCGAGCGGCCGACGATACCGAGCTTCATGCCGGCCGGAATAGTCAGGCCGATATTTTCCAGTACCGGTTTGCTGTCTTCACTGTAGCGAAAGCTCAAATTGTCCAGACGGATTTCTCCGGCGAGATTGGGCAGCGTGGTGCGGCTCGGGTTGAAGGCCGGCTCGGTTTTTTCATTCATGATGTCGCCCATGCGGTCCATCGAGACGCGCGTCTGCTGAAAATACTGCCACTGGCTGACGAGACGCATGATCGGCGCGATGAGCTGCCCGGCGATCATCTGAAACGCGATGAGTTCGCCGACGGTAATCTCATGCTGCATGACATAGTAGGCGCCGACCCAAAGAATGGCGAGGGAAAAGATTTCCTGAATAAAGGTTCCGATGCTGTTAGCAATATTGGCCAAATTGATGACGCCAAACGCCGCGCTGACAAAACGCGCCAGAATCTCTTCATACTTTTTAACGAAACCTTCCTCCACCGCCGAACTTTTCACCGTCTGAATGCCGGTGATGGTCTCGATGAGAAAGGACTGATTCTCGGCGCCGACCAGGAACTGGTCGTTGATGCGCTTTTTGTAGATCGGCGCCACCACGAGGTTCAACAGAATAAAGAACGGCATGATGACGAGCACCACGAGACTCAGGATCTTGCTGTAGAGAAACATGACGCCGAGGTAGATGATGGCAAAAAAGATATCCAGCACGATGGTGAGAGAGGAACCGGTGAGGAAGCTGCGCAGTTTCTCCAGCTCGCCGGCCCGGGAGACGACATCGCCGACCTGCCATTTGCCAAAGAATTTCAGCGGCAGCGAAGTGATGGTCTGAAAGAGCCGACTGGAAAGCGCGACGCTGATCTTGCTGGTGGTATGGGTAAAGAGGTAGGCGCGCAGCGCCCCCATCCAGTTCTGGAACAGCGTCACGAGGACCATGCCGAGAATGAGCACATCGAGTGCGCTGGCACTGCGGTGAACGAGCACGCGATCGATGATGACCTGAGTGAAAAACGGCGACGCCAGTCCCAGCAGCTGGAGCAAAAAAGACATAAAGAGCACGCTGCGGAAAAAGCGGCCATATTTGGCTATGACGGGAAAAAACCAGGAAAAACCAAACTGACTGAATTTTTTTGGCAGAGCAAAACGTTTGGTAAAGAGGATGATCGTGCCGGCCCAGTTCTCGGCAAATTTTTCTTTGGGCACCTGCAGCGGTCGGCCTTGTTCGGCCAGGGGATCGCTGAGCACGACATGCTGCTCGTCCTGTCCCATGACGACGACCCAGGTGCCGGTGCGCAGCAGCGCCGCTGCCGGGAACACGGCCCGAGAGAGACCGCCGATGCCGACGTCCGTATAGGCGCGCGCCCGGAGCTTCAGCCCGTCCGCCGCCCGCAGAATCGCCGTCGTATCCAGCGCGCCTTTTTCGAGGGAATAAGCGCGCTCCAGTTGCTGCATATCGGCCGGAATGCTGTAATGCCGGGCAATGGTAACCAGCGCGTATAGTCCTGTATCGATCATGGCTTATCTCTCCCTCAATGCTTCACTGGTGTATTTACGGAACGGGTCAAGGAAGAAGTCGATGATGCGTTTTTCCTTGATTTTGATTTCGGCGCTGACATGCATACCCGGCAGCAGCGCCGCCTTGGTGCCAAAGATGTTGATGCTGTCGTCGGTGATTTTCAGGACAATGCGGTATTTCTTGTCCTTTTCCTTGTCCTGCAGGCTGGAGTCGGCATTCGGACTGATTTCCGTCACTGCCGCCTTGACCACGCCGAATTTCTGGAAATTGAAGCTATCAATTTTGACTTCGGCTTCCTGTCCTTCCTTGATAAAGCCAATATCCTTGTTCTCCGCCCAGGCCTCAATCTCAAGCTCAACATCATCCGGCACGATCATCATCAGTGCCTGCGCATCGGTGACGATCGCGCCTTCGGTATGGATGGCGAGATTGTAGACGCGGCCGCTGACCGGCGCTTTGACTTCAGTCATGCGGTTGTTTTCGTCAGCCTTGCGGATGGCTTCTTCGACTTCATAGGCATGCTTGCGCGCGTCGACGAGGTTGGACATGACATCCTTTTTATAAGTTGCGTCGACTTCGTTGCTCTTTTGCTCGGCCTCCGCCAGCTGGCTGGCCGTTTCATTGACCTTGTCCTTTTGGGCTTCGGTCGATTTTTCGTAGTTGATGCGCTCGGAACGCTGTCCGAGGAGCTGGAACTCAGCAATCGCGTTGTCGCGGACGAGACTTTCCAACCGCTGTTCTTTGTCGCGGGCAATTTCCAGCATACTGGCGTATTTATCGAGATTCGTCTGTTCTGCCGAAAGCGCGGCGCGCTTCTGGGCCACGGTATTGGCCGCCGCCGCCTGTTGGCTGGTATACTGGGAACGTCGGCTCTCAAAGAGGGCCCGCTCGGCTACAATATCCTTGGCGTCAAGATAGTCGGACGTCGGCGGCACAAAAGGCGTACCCTGCAACTCCGCCGTAAGACGCGCGATATCCATATGATAGTAAGCGGCCTGCTGCTGCAGGCTCTTGTAGTCGGCGTCAGTGCTGGTCGGGTCGAGGGTCATGAGGACATCGCCGGCCTTGACTTCGTCGCCGTCTTTCACGTTGATATGCTTGACGATTCCCTTGTTTTTGACCTGAATCGTCTTGACCTGGCCGACCGGAATGATCTGTCCGGAAGCAACGGCGACTTCGTTGATTTTCCCAACGCAGGCCCAGATGATCCCTACGACTACCAGTCCCAGGATGCTCCACATGACGAGACGGCCAACCGGCGAGGGCGGCGTCTCGGTGACTTCAAGGATTGCCGGAAGAAATTCTTTTTCTCTTTTGTCGTGTGGGCCGTTAATGAATGCGTCCCATTTCTCTTTTAGTTTCATTGGTTTCTTTATCTCCGTTCTCAATTCTTCATTCCCTGTTGTTTTTGATGCAGTTCGCTGTATATGCCGCCCTGACGAATGAGTTCTTCATGCGTGCCGCTTTCTTTGAGTTCCCCTTTGTCGATGACAATAATGCGGTCACAAGCAGCCACCGTAGACAACCGATGGGCGATGATCAGCATGGTCCGGTTTTGCGCAATGCTTTCCAGTTGATCCATAATAATCTTTTCAGACTCGTAGTCGAGCGCGCTGGTCGCCTCATCGAAGATGAGAATCGGCGGATTGGTGAGCAGGGCCCGCGCAATGGCGATGCGCTGCCGCTGGCCGCCGGAAAGAGCCGCGCCGCGCTCGCCGACTTTGGTATCATAGCCTTCCTTGAGTTCGAGAATAAAGTCATGCGCGCCAGCGAGTTTCGCGGCGGCAATGACGCGATCCATCGGGGCCGCCGGCCAGGCGACGGCGATGTTGTCGCGGATACTGCGGTTGAACAGGTAGTTATCCTGCATGACAACGCCGATCTGGGTTCTGAGCCAGCTGAAATCGGCTTCGGAGATATCCAGCCCGTCGATGAGGACCTTGCCCTGCTCCGGCAGATAAAGCTTCTGGATAATGGATGCCAGCGTTGATTTACCGGAGCCGGAACGGCCGACAATGCCGATTTTCTGTCCCGGTTCCACCGTGAAGCTGATGCTTTTGAGCACGAGCGGCGTATCGAGCCGGTAGCGAAAGGAGATGTTATCGACAAGGATGCCGCCGGCAACCTTGTCGAGCCGTTTGCCGGCGCGAATGAGCGTTGGTTCCATTTTAGTATTCAATATATCGCCGATGCGTTCGAGCGCCAGACCAACCTGCTGCACCGAAGGCCACATGCCAAGCAGTTTGGTAAGCGGGCCCAGCGCCTGGCCGGCAATCATCTGAAAGGCGATGAGCTGCCCGAGGGTGAATTCGCCGCGCATGACGAGATGACCGCCATACCAGAGAACCGCCAGCGAGGAAATGCTCTGCAAAACGCCGCCCCCGGTGCCAATGAGCAGCCGAAAGGTTGCGTTGTCAAAGGAAGCTTCGGTAAAACGCGCCAGCAGTTTTTCCCAGCGATGGTTGAACTGCGGTTCGATGGCCAGCGATTTAACGGTTTCCATGCCGGTGACCGCCTCGACGAGAAAGGCGTTGTTCGCCGCGCCGGTACGCCAGACGGCTTCAATTTTCCGCTGAATGATGGGAACGGCCCAGACATTCTGCAGGATGTAGAACGGCACGACGGCCAGCGCGATGCCGGTGAGCGGCACGCTGTACCAGAGCATGAACAAGACAAAAACGACCGAGAAAAAGACATCAAGGATCGTCATGAGCGCCTGTCCGGTGAGAAACTCGCGGATGCTGCCCAGCGCGCCGACCCGCATGAGCGTGTCGCCAACGCGGCGGCTCTGATAGTACGGCAGCGGCAGGCTGATGAGATGCCGGAAAAGCCGGCTGCCCAAAATGGCATCCAGCTTGACGGTCGTATGGTTCAAAAGATACGTTCGAAGACCGCTGAGCGTCGCCTGCATGGCGAAGAACACCACCATCGAGCAGCCGATGACGGTCAGCGTCGACATGCCGTCATTGCCGATGACTTTATCAATGATGACCTGGGTGATGAGCGGCATAGCAATGCCCATAAGCTGGAGAAAAAACGCCGCCAGCAAAACCTCTCCCAGAAATTGTTTGTAATGTCCGATGACGGTCATAAACCAGTCAAGATTGTAGCGTTTTTTGAAATAAGCCCAGCTGAAACGAGCCGAAAACTCCATGATTTCGCCGCTCCAGACGCCGATGAACTGATGCAGCGACAAAGCGACCGGCCGATCCAGATTCGGGTCGATGAGAAACACCGCTTCATCGCTGTTGACGACCAACACGACATAGCCGCCGTTCTTCATGCGAACGAGCGCCGGCACAGCGATTTCCCGCAGTTCATCCGGCGTCGGTTTCAGCGTGGTCGCGCGCAGGGAATATTTCCTGGCGATGCCGCGCAGCGCCTCCCAGGTGATCTCCTTGTCAGCCTGCGGATATTGTTTTTTCAGCTCCGCATCGGTGATTTTGACGCCGAAATGCCGAAAAATCTGGCCCAGCGATAGGATGCCTGTCTGCGACGAGGCAAGATCGAGCCCTTCTATGTCCATAAAATCCTTACTCCTCATTCTTCATTCAGATTACCATCCGGCTGCCGCGCGCGGCGTCAGCCAACCTACCTATTATCGCAGAAAATCTTTGATTTGACAATGAAATTTTCCCTTGCCGGCGTCGCGGCAAAACCCGTTCAGGCTTCGCCGCCTGAAGAGCTGGACGCATCGTCCGGCTGCGGTATTTTCCAACCCGGCTGCCGCAGGACCACCGGCTCGAAGCGGCCGTCAACCTTCCGGATCAAAGCGCGATAACGCCGGAAAGCCGCCTGTTCCTCGCCGTCCTCAAAGAGGCGGCGCACCGCCGTCATTTCATCGCGCATAGCCTCCGTCCCGGAAAGAACGAAGTCCGGCCAAAAAGACCGGTCGCAGTTTTGCTGCCAAAGCGCGGCCCGAGGATCCAGACAAGTAATAAACCAAGGCTTGGCAACCGGCCCGACGAAATGGCAGAGAACCGCGTCGGCACTAAGCTGATTGGGCAGGCCGGCCGCCGCAAAGTTACAGCTCACCGGATAATTGAACTTTTGTGGCAAATGCAGGATGCGGCCGCGGCAGACGCGGTTGATGGCATCCTGATCCGGATAGCGCAGCTCCGCCGCATGCTGCCGAAAGCAATCGAGAATCTGTCCGGTGACATTTTCCTGCCGCCAGGCTGCGAGGTCGATGAGCAGCACGCCGGAATTCACGTAATCGGTGATGCCGGTCCGCTGCTGATGCATGGCCTGCAGCGGATCGTTGACGCCGGCGGCCAGGTTCTCGCCCAGTTCTGTCTGCCAGAGGGCATCGAGCGGCGACCGGCAGATGACATCGCCGTCGAGATAGAGCACGCGGTCAACCTCCGCCGGCAGCAAACTCGCCGCCAGCAGCCGATAGCTGGCAGCCGGCGTATAGGTGCTGTTCGCCTGTTTGAACAGCGCCAGCTCCGGCCGATCGGGGCGCACCCGATAAATCTGCAGTCCGGCAACGCTGCGGTACATATTGCCAAAAGCCTGCAGCCGTTCCATGTCGCTTTTTGTGACATTGTCCAGCAGCAGATGAAACGAAATCACCCGGCCGATGTTGCTCCAAATGACCGAGGTCATGCTGACGCCAATGGCCGGCACATAAGCGGCATCGCCGCAATAGACGATATGCATCGTGTTTTTATCCATGTTAAGCTCCTTTATCCGACAGCCTGTTCCCGTCGAAAGGAATTTTTACGCAAAACAAAGGGATCGTCTGCCGGTTCCGCCAAGCGCAGCCAGAGGACGCTCCCCTTTTTATATTCTTCCCGGTCACCACGGCAGGAACTGGAACCCGATGTGCCAGGTATGACGTTTCGCCCGGTAGCGCAGGATGAGCTGCGCACAGTGAATATCGTGGAACCAGTAGTAATCGACGTCTTTAATGTTTTTATTGTCAAGATCATAGTTCTCGCCGATAACGATGCGGTCTTTGTCACTGAAACGGTAGGAAAGACCGGCTTCAAGTTTGCGAGAGTAATCATCCACGTTGAAGTTGAAAAGCGAATTCTGCGAATTGGTTTTGCTGTAATGATACCCGGTATAGATCGTCCAACGTTTATCAAATTCTTTCAGCAGCGTGGCGTCGTAGTTAAAGCCGCGCACAGCCGAATGATCATAAGACTCGCGGGTGACGCTGTAGCCGGTGCTGAGCAGCAGCGTAAAGCCTTTGTTGAAACGGATAGGATCCCGATTCAGCCCAATATAAGAAAAGTTGTGGGTGCTGGTCGTGTTATCTTTATACCAGCGGCCGATCTCATGTTTGAATTCATAAGAAAACGGCGCGCCATGAAAATGGTTGGTATAGTCATAGGTGAAGGTCGGTTCCTTCTTGACCCAATGGTTGTCGCTGTCTTCAAAATGGCCGTATTCGAGCCGGTAATCACTGTGGGCATTCTGCCAGTCCAGCCCATAAACGTTACGAAAGTTCCATTTGCCGGTATATTTGATATCCGCGTAGGCCTTGACTCGCGGCGCCAGATCGGTGTCCAGCATCTGGGCAATCCACCAGCCGTCGTCGTTGTCATAGCCGACGCGCGGATAGGCGGTGCTGTCTTCTTTGGTTGTGTCTTTATAGACTCTGTCCTTCTGATAAAGAACAACGCTGCCCAGATAATAGCGCGCCTGATGCAAAATCATGTGGTCTTTCCAGATTTCGATTTTTTTCGCGGCTACATGATAATCCGGTTTCTTTGCCGAACATTTGGTTGCGGTGCCGTCATAGATGATGACTTCATCCGGATAAAATTCAATGCGTTTGCCGGTGATGTACTGATGATCTACTTTGCCTTTGGCCTCCGCCATCTGGCCGGTCTGTGTCCCATAGTTGTAGAGCGTCTGCCAGCCATCGAGCGTGATGCGCTGAGCGCCGGGCTTCATTTGCAGCATGTGGGCCTTGCCGTCCACTTTGACTTCCTGCTGCTTTAAGTTCCCCTTGGCTTCATCGGTCGTAAAACGACGCGCGTCGATCTCAGTAATCACGACGTTTCCCTTGGCGTAGCAATCGCCGGTTTTTTGATCATACAAAAGATCATCGCCCTCGATGGCGACCGGCAGCTGTTTTTTCACTGGGTCAATCGGCTTGCGCAGTTGTTTCTGCATGGCCGCGCAATCAAGCGCCAGTTTTTGTTGTTCCGGTGTCAGCCGATTTTCCCGTTCGGCACGGCGCTGGTTCTCAATGTAATCCAGAACATCCACACCGGTATCCGTATCCGCTTGATAGCGTCCGGCCCAAGCCGTCGCCGGCAGCAGGCAGGCAGCAGCGCAGAGACCGGCACAGAATTTTATTTTTGTATTCGTTTGCATGGAAACATGTCCCCCGATTCGTGAGTTGAAAACAATACTTCTTTTATACTACAACAACCAGCGCCGATACGCAAATAAAACTTGCGGCGTTCCGCAAGGCCGCCGCCCGGTTTTTTATCCGCTGCGCCCGCTTAAACAGGGTGGCGTCCTTTTGGCGGCTGTTGGTTGAAAATCAACCGGCCGTTATATTCATTAACCAGATAAAGCGGCCGAAACTTGCTTTCGTTAAAAATGCGCCCAATGTATTCTCCCACAATGCCCAGGAAAAAAAGCTGCACGCCGCCGATAAACAAGATCACGGAAATCAAGGACGGATAGCCGGCCACGTCGCCGCCATAAAGCAACGTCTTCAAAATAATGACCAGCATATAAACAAGGGCCAGCAACGCCAGCACGCAGCCGGCAAAGGAGGCCATCCGCAGCGGCGCGATGGTAAAGCTCGTAATGCCCTCGACGGCCAGATTGAAAAGTTTCCAATAGTTCCACTTTGTTTTGCCCGCGGCCCGCGGTTCCCGGTGAAACAAAATTTCTTTTTTTTCAAAGCCGATCCAGCTGAACAACCCTTTCGTATACCGCTGCGACTCCCGCATCATTTTCAAGGCTTCGATACATTGCCGGTCCAGCAGGCGAAAATCGCCAACATCGGCCTGAATCGGTATATTTGTAACTTTTTGCAGAATCCGATAATAGGCATGGGAAGACCACTTTTTAAAAAAAGTTTCCCCGGCGCGGCTGGCGCGTTTAGCGCACACATCTTTGTATCCCTCTTCCCAACTGGCAAGCATCCGGGGCAAAAGTTCCGGCGGGTCCTGCAGATCCGCATCAATAATCAGCGTCGCATCGCTGTCAATATAATCAATACCGGCTATCATCGCCAGTTCTTTACCAAAATTCCGCGACAAATTGATATAAGAAACCCGGCTATCCTGCTGGCGCAGATGGCGCATAATCGCCAAGGTCTGGTCGGTACTGCCATCATTAACAAATACCAATTCAAATTCATAGCGCGTGATCGGGTCGATAATGGCCGTCATGCGCTGATAAAATTGTTTTAAAACCGCTTCTTCATTATAGCAAGGCACTAAAACAGAAATTTTTTTCATTGCCGCCAAACTCGCTTCCCTTAAGATTCTTCAGCAACAACATAGAAAAGCCGCCGCCTTGTTAAATTATAGCATATTCTTTACTGGTTTGCATTCCCGAATGACCGGCAGCCCTCGGCCCGAATTTTGCTCTAAGCAGCCCCCATTTGGCCGAGTTGCCGGCAACCCGGCTTTTGCCGCAACTGGTTTTTTCCTTTAGAGTGAGGGCAAGCGCTAATTTCGAGAAACCGGTTTCTCACGCAAAGGTGAGAAATATGATAACCGATCCACGCATTGAGGCGGCTGCGCAGGGCAATGCCGCCGCCATGAATTCTTTGTTTGCCAGCTATGAGGGGCTGCTGCAAAAAGCCGCCCGGCAAAGGCATCTGCTGCCCGTGCAGGAGGACGCGCTCGCCGAGGCGCGGCTGTCTTTCCTCGCCGCCGTGCACAGCTACGACGCAGCGCGCGGTGTGCCGTTTGCCGGCTATGTCAAAGCGAAAGTCTACGGCGATCTGCGCACATTTTTCAAGCGTTCCCGCCGACAATGGCAGCGGGAAGTTTTCCCCACGGCCTCCGGCGATACAGATGGAGTTTCTTTCTGGGACACGCTGGCCGCGCCGTCCCCATCGGCGTCGCTGGACGATATCTATGCCGTCGCCGATGCAATTCTGTCTCTGCCCGACCGCCAGCAGCAGCTACTACATTTATTGTACGAAAAAGAATACACGCAAAAAGCAGCGGCCGCCGAACTGGGCATCACCCAGCAGGCAGCCGCCGCCATGAAAAACAGAGCGATAAAAAAACTAAAAGAACTTTTGACCCGCTGAAGTTTCTTCCTTGTCCTTCAGCTGCAGCTGATAGAGCATAGCCGCTGCCGCTTCTGCTACCAGCCGCGTATGTACCAGCTCGGCGTCCTTCAGATGCTGCTGCGTGGTCGCCAGGCTCCAGCGAACCGGCAGCCGACGGCCGCCCGCCAGATGCAGCTCCGTCATGCGGTGCAGAGGATAAGGCCCCGCCAATCGGGTGGCCGCCACGCCGGCGGCCACATTGACGCAGCCCATCGCCTCATCCCCTTCCACGCGCGGTTCGCGGGTTTTGACGGGCGCCAATACCATTTCGACGCCGACAGAAAGTGGATTGTTGAGGACATGGTGTGTATACTGCTGCGCCCACCGGCGCATAAGACCGAGATCCTTGCAGCGGCGTCGGGCCAGCGCCCGCAGTGTCGTCCGCATGGTAACCGGCAGCAGGCGTTCTGTCCCATCGCGCAGATATAGGCGCGTGCTGTCTCCCTGGTCGCTGTACTCCGGCACAATCGCAACGATATCCCGGTCTTTCGGCAACTGTTCCATTCGTCATCCTCCATTCTTTTTAAGGACTTATGAACTATCTATACCTATTAATATACCAGATAAGAAAGAAGAATACAACCCCGCCGAACCTGGCCGCCGTAGGCAGTGCGCAGCCGCCCAGCCATCACTAACAACCCTGAAAACGTCGCTAGGCTGCCTTGAAAACCATCGTCCCTAGCCGCGCAAGGACCCCAGTCCTTAGCCTTCTCCCGTTGGAGAAGGGGAACCGTCGCAGACGGTGGATGAGGTCCTTGTCTTCACCGCAGCCTGACGCGCAGCCGCAACGTCCCCCACTTCGCCGCAACCCACCTCGCAGCAGACCGCCACCTCAGCGCCGGGGACCTCATCCGTCTGTTCTCTTCGCTGCGCTGCGTTCACAGCCACCTTCTCCAACGGGAGAAGGCTAAAACCAACGACTTACCCGCAGCCACACAGCTTGCCGCTAGTTCCCTTCCACAGCACTAGAACCGATTCAAACCCTCTCCGCGCTTGACTGCACCCCAACCAGCCGCCACAGCGTCTCCA